>WNFC01000024.1_pt1 | contig 231552 bp, 215 predicted proteins | sample 5400541 | NCBI WGS metagenome assembly WNFC01 (sample SAMN13153342, study PRJNA577476) | soil metagenome | isolation source: 120 cm saprolite under Douglas fir tree site 2 hole 2 replicate 1 | place: USA:California | collected 2015-04-18
TGGCGGCCGCTTGCATTCTCGTTGCGTTCCGCCGATATAGAGGCGGGAGGTTGGCGGTGGACGAGCCACTCGCCAACCGGGTCAGGTCCGGAAGGAAGCAGCCCTAACGAGCGCGGTTCGGGTCGCTCGTCAGCCTCCCACCCTTCCCTCATGCGAAGCGCGAAGACCCGCGTCGGGGCGGCGGATCGGATGGCATTATGAGCGACGCCACCAACCAGTCCGAGCCGACTCTCGTCCTCGACCATCGGCCGTCGGACGATTCGTCCTACCGCGTGCTCGCTCGCAAGTATCGTCCCGCGACCTTCGATGATCTGATCGGCCAAGATGCGATGGTGCGCACGGTCTCGAATGCGTTCGAGGCAGCTCGCATCCCGCAAGCCTGGATCCTGACCGGCGTGCGCGGCGTCGGCAAGACCACGACGGCGCGCATCCTCGCCCGCGCGCTCAACTACGAGCTTCCCGATGGCTCCATCACCGCGCCGGCAATCAAAATGCCGGCGATCGGCGTGCATTGCCAAGCGATCATGGAGAGCAGGCACATCGACGTCATCGAGATGGACGCCGCCTCTCACAACAGCGTCGACGACGTGCGCCAGATCAACGACGCGATTCGCTATGCTCCGGTCAGCGCCCGCTACAAGGTCTACATTCTCGACGAAGTTCACATGCTCTCCACGCAGGCCTTCAACGCCCTGCTCAAGACCTTGGAAGAGCCGCCGGCGCACGCCAAGTTCATCTTCGCCACCACGGAAATCCGCAAGGTTCCCATCACCATTCTGTCGCGCTGCCAGCGCTTCGATCTGCGTCGGGTCGATGCCGGTCTGCTGGTGAAGCATCTCGAAACGATTGCGCGCAGGGAAGCCATCGAGGTCGAGCCCGAGGCGTTTGCGCTGATCGCGCGCGCAGCCGAGGGCTCGGTGCGCGACGCGTTGTCGCTGTTGGATCAAGCCATCGCGCACGCGGCCGGACCGGTGCGCGCCGAGGACGTGCGGCAGATGCTGGGGCTTGCCGACCGCGCGCGGGTCATCGACTTGTTCGAGGCGCTGATGCGAGGCGATGTCGCCTCCGCGCTTGCCGAGCTGCGCGCGCAATACGACATCGGCGCCGATCCCGCGGTGGTGCTGACTGATCTCGCCGAGTTCACCCATTTCGTGACCCGCGTGAAGATCGTGCCCGCGGTCGCCGACGACCCGGCGCTGATCGAGGTCGAGCGCGCGCGCGGACGCGCTTTTGCCGAGAAGCTCTCCATGCGCGTGCTCTCGCGCACCTGGCAGATGCTGCTCAAAGGCGTTGCCGAGGTCGCCGCCGCCGGCCGGCCGCTCGCGGCGGCTGAAATGGTGCTGGTGCGCATCGCCTATGCCGCCGATCTGCCGACGCCCGATGAAGTGATCCGGTCGCTCGACGACAACGCAAACGTCAGCCGTGCGCGTGGTTCGACGCCTTCGCATGCGACGGTCGCCTCGGCGCCGCGCTTCGAGGCGCCGCGGGTCGAAGCGCCCCGGGTCGAGACCTCGCGCGGCGCGCCGCGTGCAGCCCTTGCGCCATCGAGCGAGCCCATCGCACGTCTGCCCGAGACGCAGCCGAGTCCGCCGCCGCTCGTCATCGCGCGCTTTGAGGATTTGATTGCCCTTGCCGCGCAGAAGCGTGATCTCGGCGTCAAGCTCGCGCTCGAGCGCGACGTGCGGCTGGTGCGCTGCGAGGACGGTCGGCTCGAGATCGGATTGGAGCGCAGCGCCGCGAGGACGCTGGTCAACGATCTCGCGCGCAAGTTCTCGCAGTGGACGACTCGGCGCTGGATGGTCGTGGTATCGGCCGAAGAGGGCCAGCCGACGGTGAGATCGCAGAATGAGGCGCGGCAGGCCGAGCTCAAGACCGGCGTGCGTGCGGACCCGCTCGTGCAGGCCGTGCTTGCGCGCTTTCCGGGTGCCGAGGTCGTCGACGTGCGCAAGGGCGCGGCGGCCTTGCCGCAGGGGCTGCCGCCGGGCGATTCCGAGGATGCCGCGGCGGAGCTTGCGCCCGACGACGACGGCTCTGCGTTCGGTGCGCAAGTTCCGCATAGCGGACGGCCGGACGAGGCGGACGACGATCTTTGAGCGCCAACTTTACGAGGGCGGCACAGGGGAGGTGAGCGATGGCGGATTTCCTGGGGCTGATGAAGCAGGCCGCTGAACTCAAATCCAAGATGGAGGCTATGCAGGCCGAGCTCGACCAGATGGAGGTCGAGGGCACGTCGGGCGGCGGTCTCGTCACCGTCCAGCTCTCCGGCAAGGGCGAGATGAAAGGCGTCAAGATCGACGACACGCTCATGCAGCCGTCCGAGAAGGAGATCCTGCAGGATCTCATCGTCGCCGCCCATACCGACGCGCGGCGCAAGGCTGAGACGCTGCTGCAGGAAAAGATGCAAAGCGTTGCCGGCGGCCTGCCGCTGCCGCCGGGGATGAAATTGTTTTGAACACGTCTGACCGCTGGCAGATCCGGCGGAACAGCGTCGGATGGAGGTCGGCCGTGGAAAAAGACGTCGATATGCAGGCTGTGTCGGCCGCGATCGCGGGATTTCTGGCGTGTCACGTGCTCACGTGCCGTTTCCTGGTGCAGGAGGGAGTGGTCGACAAAGATCGCTTCACGGCCTATCTCGAGACCGCGATGGCGGAAATGGCGCCCGGCATCGAAGACAAGCGCGCCTTGTTCGGCTTGCGTCAGTTGATTACGGCGCTGCGTGCGCCGCCGGCGTCGACCGCCGTACAATAGCCTAGCGCAGGTCGCCTTCGTCGCTCATGCCCACCGCCGCTGCCGGACCCGAGATCGAGCGTCTGATCGGGCTGCTCGCCCGCCTGCCGGGGCTCGGCCCGCGCTCGGCGCGGCGGGCGGCGCTGTTTCTCATCAAGAAGCGCGAGCAGATCATGGCGCCGCTCGCCGCGGCGATGCAAACCGCGCTCGAAAAAATCGAGATCTGTCGGGTGTGCGGCAATATCGACACCCAGAATCCCTGCACGGTCTGCACCGATACGCGGCGTGATCCCGCCATCATCGTCGCGGTCGCCGACGTCGCCGACCTCTGGGCGCTCGAGCGCGCGCACGCGATCAATGCCCGCTATCACGTGCTGGGCGGCACGCTCTCGCCGCTCGACGGCATCGGCCCGCAGGATCTTTCGATCGATGCGCTGGTGTCGCGCGCCCACGATCCGGCGGTGATGGAGGTGATCCTTGCGCTCAACGCCACGGTCGACGGACAGACCACGGCGCACTACATCACCGATTTGCTGCACGGCGCCAATGTGAAGGTGACGCGGCTTGCCCATGGCGTGCCGGTCGGCGGCGAGCTCGATTATCTCGACGAGGGCACGCTCGCGGCGGCGATCCGGCAACGCACGACGTTCTAATCGTCCATAACGATGCGCGTCGGCTTGGCAAGGCCGGTGAAATGACCGCGCCGCTGCAGCCAAACGAGCAGCAACAGGCTCGGCAGCGCGGTCAGCGTGCTGATGATGAAGAACAACGGCCAGCCCGCGCGTTCGGCGATGAAACCCGCGCCGGCCGAAAGGTAGGTGCGCCCGACGGCGGCAAGCGCGGTCAGTAGCGCGTATTGCGTCGCCGTGTGCAGCGGATTGCTGCAGAGCGCCGAGAGGTAAGCGACGAAGATCACCGTCCCGATGGCGCCGGTAAAGTTCTCCACGATGATCGTCAGCGTCAATGCCCACAGGTTGACGCCGACGAAGGCCTGCCAGGTGAAGATCAAGTTCGAAGCCATCTGCAGAAACGCGCCGATCCAGAGGCTCGTAACCAGCGGATAGGCGCGCGCGAGCGCTCCGCCGGCAAACCCGCCGATCAGCGTTGCGGCAAGTCCGACGCCCTTGACGATGGCGGCATAGTCATTGCGCGAGAATCCGAGATCGATCACGAACGGCGCGGTCATTGCGCCGGCAAATGCATCGCAAAGCTTGTAGAGCACGACGAAGACGAGCACGACGATCGCCATGTCGCGGGTGAGGAAGTCGGCAAAGCTCGCATACGCCGCCTTGCCCACGCGCACGAGCGGATTCTCCCGCGCATGCTCGGCGTGCTCGGTCGTGGCTACGACCGATTTCTCGGGCTCGCGGGCGATGAACGAAGTGGCCATGCCGATGACGACCAGCGCCGCCATCACCAGGTAGCCTGCGGTCCAGGCCGCGTCTTTGGGGAAACCAAGGCCCTCCTCAAATCCGCTCACTAGAAACAGCGCGCCCGCGGTGGAAGCCAGCATGCCGATCCGGTAGGCCGCGACATAGGCTGCCATGCCGGCGGCCTGCTGGCTTTCGGGCAGGCTTTCGATTCGGAAGGCGTCGATGACGATATCCTGCGTGGCAGAGGCGGTGGCGACGAACGCCGCCGCCGCGAACACCACGTACCATGGCGCCCGCGCGGGATCGGAGAAGGCGAGCAGCACGATGGAGACGATCAGCAGAAGCTGCGAGAATAAGAGCCAGCCGCGCCGCCTTCCGAACAGCGGGGACAGCACCGGAACGTCGAGGGCGTCGACGACCGGCGCCCACAGGAACTTGATGGTGTAGGGCGTGCCGACCAACGCGAACAAGCCGATGACGCCGAGGTCGACGCCCACTTCGCGCATCCAGACGAGGAGCGTGGAACTCGACAGCGCCAGCGGCAGCCCGGCGGAGAAGCCGAGGAAGAGCACGATCAGCACGCGCGGCTTGAGATAGACCGCGAGCGTGTCGGCGAAGCTCGGGCGAGCGGTCGCGGTGTCGGGCGTCGCGGTCATCGGGCAGCTATCGTTAAATTGGCGCGCAGACACAAGGCTTGCCGCGCGATTGCGGCAAAAAGTGATCGGACTTAGTCTGGCCGCGTCATCTACACGTCGATCGCAAGAACATCGGAAGAGGAAGGGAGAAAACGCCGTGAAAGGCAAGATTTTTGCCACCGCGCTCGCGGCTGGATTGGCCGCATGGATCGGCGCCGCGCAGGCGCAGAATTTTCCCGTGCGGCCCGTCACCCTCATCGTGCCGTGGCCCGCCGGCGGCACCACCGACGTCGGCATGCGCGCGCTCGCGACCGCGACCGAAAAGCATCTCGGGCAGTCGATCGTCATCGAGAACCGGCCGGGCGGCTCCGGCACGCTCGCCCCGGGCCAGATGGCCGCGACCGCAAAGCCCGATGGCTACACGATCGCACAGATCCCGATCACCATCTTCCGCTTTCCCTTCATGACCAAGACGACTTTCGATCCGAGCGTGGATTTCACCTACATCATCGGCATCAGCGGTTACACGTTCGGTGTCGTGGTGAGAGCTGATGCGCCGTGGAAGACGTTCCAGGAATTCCTCGCGGATGCGAAGGCCAATCCCGGCAAGATCAACTATGGCACACCCGGGGCCGGCACCAGCCTCCACATCACGATGGAGCAGATTGCCAAGCGGCGGGGCATCACATGGACCCACGTCCCGTTCAAGGGCAATGCCGACTTGATGAACGCGCTCCTCGGCGGTCACATCCATGCGGTCGCGGATTCGAGCGGATGGGCGCAACTCGTCAACGCCGGCCAGTTCCGACTGCTGGTGACTTGGGGCGCCGCCCGCACCAAAAACTGGCCGAGCGTGCCGACCTTGCGGGATATCGGCATCGACATGGTCTCGAACTCTCCTTTCGGCATAGCCGGTCCGCGGGGCATGGAGCCGAAGATCGTCAAGGTCCTCCACGACGCGTTCAAGCAAGGACTGGAAGAGCCCTCCTACGCCGCGGCCATCGCAAATCTCGATCAAGAGCTGTTCTATCTGAGCAGCGAGAACTACCAAAAATTCGCGATGCAGCAGATCGAGGAGGCCAGACGCTTCATCGCGGAGCTGGGGCTCAAGCAGGATTGACCGTTTCTCGTCATCGCCGGCGAAGGCGGGCGATCCAGTATTCAGGCTGTTGAGGCCGAATGGGCGGGAGCAGCTGATGGCTGCCGGATGCCCCGTCTACTCGGACACGACGCCGCGTGGCCGGTTGCCTTATTCGCCGGCCTGCAGCCGGCGGGGCAGCGGGGCGGGGATGACGACTGGATCGGCTGCGGGGCCGTCCTCGCCATCGAACTCGACCTCCTGGATGCGCGCTCCCCGCTTTTCGATCTTTTCCGCCGAAATGAGAATTTGCCGCACGTCCTCGTTGGCTTGGCCGAAATGCTGCTGGAGTTTCAACACCCGCTCGTGCAGGCGTTTGAGGTCGTCCATGAGGTGGCCGACCTCGGCATGAATTTGGTCTGCGGCTTCGCGCATGCGCGCATCTTTCTGAATCTGCTGAATGACCTGGATGGCGAGCATCAGCAGCGACGGTGAGACGATGACGACCTTGGAGCGGAATGCTTTCTGCACGATGTCGTCGAAGCCGTCATGCAATTCGGCGAAGATGGATTCGGAGGGCACGAACATCAGCGCCAGGTCCTGCGTCTCGCCCGGAATTAGGTATTTGTCGGCGATGTCGCCGATGTGCCTTGCAAGATCGTGGCGCAGCCGCGCGGCGGCCTGCTTGCGCTCGTCCTCGGTCTTGGCTTCGCGCAGGGCGGTGACGGCCTCGAGCGGAAACTTGGCGTCGATCGTCAGCGGCCGCTGGTCGGGCAGGAACACCGCGCAATCGGGCCGGCATTTGTTCGAGAGCGTAAACTGGAATTCGTAGCAGTCCTTCGGCAGCCCATCCTGCACGATGAACTCCATGCGCCCCTGACCGAAGGCACCGCGCTGCTGTTTGTTGGCGAGCACGCTTTGCAGCGACGTCACCTGCGAGGCCAAGTCGGTGATGTTTCTCTGCGCGTTATCGATGACGGCGAGCCGCTCGTTGAGCCTTTGCAGGCTCTCGACCGTATGCTGGCGCGTCGTGGTCATGGATTGGTTGAGATGGTGCGTCACCGAATCGAGCCGCTCGTTCACCGCGCGGTGGAGCTCGGCCTGACGACCGGCGAGCATGTCGCGCATTGCCTCGATGCGCACTGCAGTCTCCGCCTGCAGTCGCGCGAGCTCGAGCAACTGCGGGTCGGCCGCTTGCGGATCGCGCCGGCGCAGCGCCCGGACGCTGAAGACGACGAGCACCGCCAGGGCTGCAAGCCCCGCAACGACGATCGCGGCGACGAGAGGAAGGAAATTATCGGCCATCCGGCCCACCGTACATCGATTCGCTGCATAAGAACAAAATGTGAACAGCAAATCAATCCCGTGGCAGGCCGGGCCGCTGCCGCCGACGCTTGGCGGGACGGCTCGCGCCGCCGCCACGCCGCTTGCGCGCATTGACCGGGTTCCGGCGACCGCTTACATCGCGACGATGGCGCTGCGTGACATCCTCATCCTGCCGGACAAGCGGTTGCGGCAGGTGTCCGAGCCGGTCAAGAAAATCGACGCCGGCATCCGCAAGCTCATCGAGGATATGTTCGAGACCATGTACGAGGCGCCCGGAATTGGGCTCGCCGCCATTCAGGTCGGGACGCCCAAGCGGATTATCACGATGGATCTCGCCAAGAAGGAGGAGCCGGAGAACCCGCAAGTCTTCATCAATCCCGAAATCCTTTGGATCTCGGAGGAAAAGGCAATTTACGAGGAGGGGTGCCTGTCGATCCCGGAATATTATAGCGATGTCGAGCGTCCGGCGCAGGTGAAGGTGAAATATCTCGATCGCGAGGGAGAACCGCGCGAGATCGAGGCCAACGGGCTCCTCGCAACCTGCCTGCAGCACGAAATCGATCACTTGAACGGCGTTTTGTTCATCGATCACCTGTCCAAGCTCAAGCGCAACCGCGTGCTCAAGAAATTCACCAAGGCGGCAAAGCGGGCAGCCGAGTAATTCTCAGCTGCTTACTTTCGTCGGCGGTATTGGTGCCCCAAGTCGCCGTTCACCCGACTTGCGGCGCTACAAGATCGCCATTCGCGACGGGTTTGTGAAATGTCGCTGCGCATTGTGTTCATGGGCACGCCGGACTTCGCCGTCCCAACGCTGCGGGAGATCGTCGCCCGCCGTCACGAGGTCGTGGCCGTCTATACGCGTGCGCCCAAGCCGGCCGGCCGGCGCGGCCTCGATCTCACGCCGAGCCCGATCGAACGCGAGGCGCGCCGTTTCGCCCTGCCGGTGTTCGCGCCCGCAACGTTGCGCACGACGGATGCGGCAGGCAGCGCGCGCGCCCACGGCGCGGATGTGGCGGTCGTCGTGGCCTATGGACTGATCCTGCCCAAGCCGATCCTCGAAGCCTATCCGTTGGGCGCGTTCAATCTGCATGCCTCGCTTCTGCCGCGCTGGCGCGGCGCCGCGCCGATCAATCGCGCAATCATGGCGGGGGATGCGGAGACCGGCGTGATGGTGATGAAAATGGAGGAGGGGCTCGACACCGGTCCGATTGCGAAGGAGGAGCGCGTGCCGATCCCCTTCGATGTTACCGCAGGCGATTTGCACGATCGGCTCGCCCGCCTCGGCGCCGACCTCATGGTGGGCGCTCTGGACGCACTCGAGCGCGGCATGCTCCCGCTCACGCCGCAGCCGCAGGCGGGTGTCACCTATGCGCACAAAATCGCAAAAGAGGAGACTCGAGTTGCCTGGGAGCGGCCGTGGCAAGAGGTGCATAACCACATTCGAGGCTTGTCGCCGGCTCCCGGCGCCTGGTTCGAGATCGCGGCTGAAGGTGTGCGCGTCAAGGCGCTGCGCACAACTAAGGGCGAAGGTGCCGGCGTGCCCGGCACCGTGCTCGACGACGAGCTCACGGTGGCCTGCGGAGAGGGCGCGGTGCGCATCCTCGAATTGCAGCGCGCGGGTCGCCAAACAATGAAGGCGCACGAATTCCTGCGCGGCACGAGCATTGCCGCTGGTACGCGGTTCGGTTAATCCCCGCCATGCCTCGCTACAAGCTCACCATCGAATATGACGGCGGACCGTTCGTGGGCTGGCAGATCCAGGACAACGGTCCCTCGGTGCAGGGCGTGTTGGCGGTCGCAGTCGAGGCATTCTGCGGGGAGAAGATGAGCGTGCAGGGGGCGGGGCGCACCGACGCCGGCGTGCATGCGCTCGGCCAGGTCGGCCATGTCGATCTCGCCAAGGACTGGGATGAAGACACGGTGCGCGACGCGTTGAACGCCCATTTGCGTCCGCATCCTGTTGCCGTGATCGCGGCCGAGCGGGTGGACGATTCGTTTGACGCGCGCTTTTCCGCCATCCGGCGCCATTATCTCTATCGCATCATCAACCGCCGCGCCGATCTCACCTTCGAACGCGGCCGTGCCTGGCGCATCGCCAAGCCGCTCGATATCCCGGCCATGCAGGCGGCGGCGCAACGCCTCGTCGGCCGGCATGATTTCACCACCTTCCGCAATGTCGAATGTCAGGCGAAATCGCCGGTGAAGACGCTCGACCAGCTCGACGTGCATCGGCGCGCGGACGAAGTCGAAGTCATGGCTTCGGCGCGCTCGTTCTTGCACTCCCAGGTGCGTTCGATGGTCGGCGCGCTCGCGCTCGTCGGCGAGGGCAAGTGGACGGTCGATGACGTTTCGGTCGCGCTCGCGAAACGCGACCGCGCCGCTTGTGCTCCCGTTGCTCCGCCCGATGGGCTCTATCTGGCCAGGGTCGACTACGCGTGATGGCCGTGCTCGCGGAGATTGCGCGTCGCGCCGGTCAGGCTGGCCGCGACTGCCCGCGCATGCGGTGACTGCGCTTCGCCCGCAATACGTCTTGGTACCAGACAGGTCTTAGGCGAAATAGCGGTCGAGAACCTTGCGATAGACTGCCGTCAACGTCGTGAGGTCGGCGACCGCGGTACGCTCGTCGACCTGATGCATGGTCTGCCCGACCAGTCCGAATTCGAGCACCGGGCAATAGTTCTTGATGAAGCGCGCGTCCGATGTGCCGCCGGTAGTCGAGAGCTTCGGCTCCTTGGCGGTCACTTCCTTGATCGCCGCGGACACCAGATCGACGAAAGGACCCGGCTTGGTCACGAACGAGTCTGCGTTCGAGGGCTCCCACTCGATGTGCCAGCGGATACGCCCCGCCGCCGCTTCGGCGGCGCGCTTCTCGACCAACACCTTGAGCGAAGTCTGGCTGTGACAATCATTGAAGCGGATGTTGAAGCGCGCGCGCGCCTCGCCCGGGATGAGATTGACGACCGTGTTGCCGATATCGATCGAGGTGAATTCCAGGTTCGACGCGTCGAACTGCGCGCTGCCGTGGTCGAGCGCTGCCGTCATCAGCGCGCTCATCAAGGTGACCAGCCCGCGCACGGGATTGTCGGCGCGTTCGGGATAGGCGACGTGGCCCTGCTTGCCGGTGACGACGAGGGTGCCGTTGAGCGAGCCGCGCCGGCCGATCTTGATGGTGTCGCCAATCATCGCCGCATTGCTCGGCTCGCCGAGGATGCAATGGTCGAAGGTCTCGCCGCGCGCGGCCGCCCATTTGATGAGCTTCACGGTTCCGTTCACAGCAATGCCTTCCTCGTCTCCCGTTATCAGGAACGAGATCGATCCCTTCGGCTTGCCCCCGCGCGCGGCAAGATGATCGAGCGTGGCGGCGAGCGCGCAGGCGATCGCGCCCTTCATGTCGACCGCGCCGCGGCCGTAGAGCGTGCCGTCGGCGATCTCGCCGGCGAACGGCGGATGGGTCCATTTCGCTTGCTCGCCCGGCGGCACCACGTCGGTGTGACCTGCGAACGCGAGGTGCGGGCTTTGCTCGCCGATGCGGGCATAAAGGTTTTCGACCGGCGCCGTGCCGGGCTCGGCGAAGGTGACGCGATGGACCTCGAAGCCCGCCGCTTTCAGCACGCCTTCGATTAGACTAAGCGCGCCGCCTTCCGCCGGCGTCACCGACGGGCAGCGGAGGAGATCGCGGGCGAGCGCGGTCGGGTCGGCGGTCGTGATGCTCATCGTCGCGCCTTTACCCGGCCTCCCACGGTGGCGTCAATGCGTATGCCGCGAGGAATGTTACCCGCTCTACGCCGGCGCGCTCAGCGGGTCGGGGCCATAGCGATTGGATCCTACCGTACCGCGCAGGCAACCGAGCTCAACGAAGGCCCAAACGGTAATTCCGAAGCTGATGAGATGCAGGATGATGAATTGCACATCCTCCGTTCGATCAGCGGCCGTGCTCAAAATTGTCGGCAGCGCGTAGAACACGAGAAGCCACCATGCGGACTTGTCGCGATCGTGGAGACGCTTGGCAGGCTGGTGGCGGCCTAGGCCCCGAGCTGCACAGCCAGCAGGTTGTTCTGATTTCTCACCCAGCCTGGGATCAAGAATGCATCGACGAGCACCCAAACGACCGTGATCAACATCCCCACGATGGTGAGCGTCAGAATGAGTTGCGCGACGGCGACGCCGGTGCGTTTGAGATAAAAATTGTGACCGCCGAATAGCCCTAAGAAAAACCAAAGTATGTAGGCGACCAACGCGGTCTTCTTGTTGGCCTCGAACAGCATCATCGCGCGTGTGTCGCTCGACAGGCCGCCGTGCTGCTGAATTGTTTGCCGGGTGCCTGGGGGAAGTTCGGCTTGCATGACCCTCTCCTGTGCGGACCAATCGGGATTGTGGGATGGGACGCCGGCTAGCTCAATCTCGCAACAACTCGTTGATCGAGGTTTTTGCCCGCGTCGTCTCATCGACGCGTTTGACGATCACCGCGCAATAGAGGCTGGGACTCGGTCCGGCGTTCTTGGTCGCCTTGCCCGGCAGCGAGCCCGGAACGACGACCGAATAGGCCGGCACCTCGCCCCGGAAAACTTCCCCGGTCTCGCGATCGACGATCCGCGTCGAGGCGCCGATGAAAACCCCCATGGAAAGCACCGAGCCCTCGCGCACGATCACGCCTTCGGCAACCTCCGAGCGCGCGCCGACGAAGCAATTGTCTTCCAGGATGACCGGGCCCGCCTGCAGCGGCTCGAGAACACCGCCGATGCCGGCGCCGCCGGAGATGTGACAGTTCTTGCCGATTTGGGCGCAGGAGCCGACCGTGGCCCAGGTGTCGACCATGGTGCCAGAATCCACATACGCGCCGAGATTGACGAAGCTCGGCATCAGCACCACACCGGGAGCGATATAGGCCGAGCGCCGAACCACGCAGTTCGGCACCGCCCGCAAGCCCGCCTTTCGGAAGCGCGCGTCGTCCCAGCCGTCGAACTTCGACGCGATCTTGTCCCACCACACCGCTCTGCCCGGCCCGCCGGAGATCACGCTCATATCGTTGAGGCGGAACGAGAGCAGCACCGCCTTTTTGAGCCACTGGTTGACCCACCAATTGCCGTTGGCTCCGCGCTCGGCGACGCGCGCGACACCGCGGTCGAGCAGGTCGAGCGCGGCCTCGACGGCCTCGCGCATCGCGCCCTTTGTCGACGGTCCGATGCGGTCGCGCTGCTCGAAAGCGTCGTCGATGGTTTTGGCAAGCTCGGCATGCGACATATGGCGAACCCTCAAACCGCGTGATGGGTTGTCGAGAATAGGACGGGGGGAGTCAAGCAGGTCGCGCCCGCCATGCGGTGCGCGTTCGAGCAAGTCCGGCCTGCTGTCGCCGATGAGTTCGCCTCAACGGCCGCGGCCGAGCTGTTCCAGAAATCCGACGAGATCGTCGGTGACGTGGTCGACGTGCGGCGCGTCGCGCCCTTCGAGCTCCCAGCCTTCGCGAAACACCTCACGGGTGTGCTCGGGCACCACCAGCACGGTGGTCATGCCGAGGGCGTGCGGCACAGCGAGGTTGCGCGCGAGATCCTCGAACATCGCGGCCTTGCCCGCATCGATGTCGTGCAGCTTGAGAAAGCGGTCATAGGTTTGCGGCGAAGGCTTGGGCTCGAGCTCGGCCGCGACGATATCGAAAACGTCATCGAAGTGGTGGTCGAGCTCTAGCCGCGCCAGCACCGCATCGGCGTGTCGGCGCGTGCCGTTGGTCAAGATCAGCTTGCGCCCCGGCAGGCCCTCGATCGCCGCTCCCAGCGCTGCGTTCGGCGTGAGTGGCGAATGATCGATTTGATGCACGAAGTCGAGGAAGTCGTCGGGCTTCATGCCATGCACGGTCATCAGGCCGCGCATCGAGGTGCCGTAGCGCTTGTAGTAGTCTTTCTGCAGCCGGAACGCCTCCTCCTGCGTGACCTTGAGGTAGCGCGCAATGTAGTCGCGGATGCGTTCGTCCACCTGCTGCCAAAGGTTGACGTGATGCGGGTAGAGCGTGTTGTCGAGGTCGAACACCCAGGTCTCCACGTGGCCGAAGGTGCGCGGCGCGGGACGGGTCGAGGAATTCATGGTGCGGCGGCTTGGTCGCTGATCACGTTCCTGAGCGGCCGGTTAAACGCCAGGATCACGGCGCTGGCAATCAACGCGATGCCCGCGATCATCAGGAAGAACGTCATCTTGTCCATGCTGCTCCAGAAACTGCCGAGCCAGCCGGCGATGAGATTGCCGGCGAAACTCGTCGCTAGCCATAGTCCCATCAACATCGAGACCATGCGCGCCGGTGCGACCTTCGACACCAACGACAGTCCGATCGGCGACAGGTAGAGCTCGCCGATGGTGATGACGACGAAATACCCGAGCAGCCACAGCCAGCTCGCTTCGTCGCCTGCCGCCTGCCAGGCGGCGGCGACCATGATCAGGTTGGCGAGCGTCACGCCGAAGCAGCCGATCGACATCTTGGTGACGGTCGAGGGCTCCCTGCCACGCTTGGCCTGCCACGCCCATAGCGCGATGACGAACGGCGTGAAGACGAAGATCAGGAACGGATTGAAGGCCTGGAACCAGGTGATCGGGATTTGACCATGCCAGAAAATGAGATTGATCGTGCGGTCGGTATAGTCGTCGGCCCACAGCACAATGGTGTTGCCTTGCTGCTCGTAGGTCGCCCAGAACAAGGTCGTCGGCACGAACAGCGCGATCAGCGCCAGGATGCCGCGCCGTTCGTTGCGATCGAGCGGTTTTTTTTCGATGCCTGCAGCCTTGGCCCTGTGCAACTCGTCCGGCGGCAGCGCAGGCATGGCATAGAGATAGATTGCTAGTGCGATCGTCATCCCGACGCCGGCGGCGGTGAAACCGTAGTGCCAGCCCAGTTCTTCGCCGAGCGTGCCGCAGACGAGCGGCGCGAAAAACGCGCCGAGATTGATGCCGACGTAGAAGATCGAATAGGCGCGGTCACGGCGCGGATCGCCGGGCGCATAGAGCCCGCCCACCTGCGCCGACATGTTGGGCTTGAACGCTCCATTGCCCAGAATGAGCATGGTCAAGGCGAGCAGGAACAACGGCTCGAAAGCCATCATGAAATGGCCGATCGCCATCATCGCCGCGCCGATGAGGATGGTGCGATGCTGGCCGAGCACGCGATCGGCGAGCATGCCGCCAAACACCGGTGTGAGGTAGACGAGCCCGGTATAGAGCCCGTAGATGTGCGAAGAGAGGGGCTGCACGTCGACGGACCCCGACACCGATTCGAACAGGTTCCTGAGCGCGCCGAGCCCGATCACATTGTCGGCATGCCCGGGCAGCAACAGCAGCTTCACCATGTAGAGAACGAGCAAGGCGCGCATTCCGTAATAGGAAAAGCGCTCCCACATCTCGGTCGCGAACAGGAAGGTCAACCCGCGCGGGTGACCGAAGAGCTCGTTCGCGGCTTTGCGGGTGCGACGACGTTGCTCGGCAGTTGAAAAGGCCATGATGCGACGCTGCTGCCGTTTCTGGGCCATTGCTGCTTGCCGCGGCCAGTCAAAAAAGTTACCGCCGGCGGGACGTGCTACCGCGGCTGAGGCGCGCGACCCTAGAACGCGGCTCGCGTTGACGTCAAACCGCGACGTTGGGCAGCAGGCGGCGACCTCGCTCGGTGGTCGCCGGCCTAGCGCGGCGTTGCTACACTTGACGCTGTCCGCGATCTGCGAAAAACGCTTATCGAGAAAATAACGCCGGAGGAAATGCCCATGATCGGGTTCAAACGCAGCTTGCTGAGGGTCGCGATCGCGGTGCTGGCAGCCATTGCCGCCCATCCGGCGAGCGCACAAGGAGATCCCGCGGCGAACTATCCCAACAGGCCGATCCGCTTGATCGTTGGTTTCGCGGCCGGCGGTGGCAATGATCTTTTCGCGCGGCTCGTCGGGCAGAAGCTGTCGGAGAACATCGGACAACCCGTGATCATCGAGAACAAGCCCGGTGCCGGCGGCCGAATCGCGGTCGAGTATGTCAAGACCCAGCCCGCGGACGGATACACGATCATGGTGGCCGCGAGCGGCCAGATGGCAATCGCGGCGGCGATTTATCCCAAATTGTCCTACCATCCGACCCGCGACTTCCTGCCGCTGACCATGATCGCGTCGTTTCCGCTGATCCTCGCCGGTCCCGCCGACGACACGATCAAGTCGGTCAAAGATCTTGTCGCCTACGGCAAAGCCAATCCCGACAAGTCCAATTACGCCACCTCCTCGCCGGCCTTCACCATCACCACCGAGCTGTTCAAGCTCAAGACCGGAATGCCGGCCGTGGCCGTGCCCTACAAGAGCAGCAACGAGATGATGCTCAGCGTCGCGGGCGGGAACACGCTATTTTCCATCGCCGACGGTCCGCCCACGATGCCGCTGGTGCAGGGCGGCAAGATCCGCGCCCTGGCGGTGACCGGATCGCAGCGCTCCTCGGAACTTCCGGACGTCCCGAGCATGGCGGAGGCAGGCTATCCGGAGGTGAATATCGGCCTCTGGAGCGGTTTATTCGTCCCAGCCGGCACGCCGCCGGCGGTCGCCAACAAGCTTGGTACGGAGTCCCGGCGCGCACTGGCTGATCCGGGGGTGCGCGACAAGCTCAAGGCGATGGCGGTTAACCCCGGCGGCGGTCCCGGCGAAGAGTTCCGCAAGGCGATCGATAGCGATATCAAGGTCTTTGCCGACGTCGTCGAGGCCGCCAATTTGAAGTTCGAGGAGTAGCATTGGCTCCTCGCGGGCTGCGGCGGCCGCACGTGTCGCGACGAAAGTCGAACCACCGCGGGCGCGAAAAATGCTTCGGTCAGCGGCGACCTGTGGTAGGACGAGGGCAGGGGCGATGCCTATCCCGCGGAGGGCATCGTGCAGCTCATCTTCTACTACGTCGGCTTCATGGCGCTCGGCGACGTCGCCGACTATCTCATCGGGCTCCTTGTCGAGCGCGTTTGGCCGCAGGCGAGCCTGCTGATCTTTTTGGCGCTTTATTTTGTCTTCCTGTGGATTGCTTGGCTGCTGGCGGTGAAGGTGACCGAGCCGAAAGCCAGCAAGCAAGCCGCGAGCTGATATTCGTTATCCGCCCTCCCACAAACGCGTACGGTTTTGCTGCGGCGCATTCGGGGCGCGGATTCCGCTGCTTGATCTGGTGAGTTCGATTCTCCCGATGGGTGCGAGCGCGCGTCCGCACCTGTGCAAAGCGGGGATGAATATCTTGTCGCAATGGAACGGCCGCCGGACTTGCGTTAAGTTTGGGCTGCTCGGGTGACCACGCGGGCGAAGAGTAGAGCACGGAGTGCAAGCTCTGCCGCGCCGCCCCACGACGCGCCTCCGGCATGTGGCGCCCGAGCGCCAAATCTTTGTCGACAAAGTCGCACGCAGCGCCGGTTTAAACACTGGCGCGGCGTGTGCTTGCGCTACACGTCCAGCAACTCCTCGTCGGCGAACTCCGCCCGCTCCTGGATGAACTCGAAGCGCGCTTCCGGCTTGTTGCCCATCAGCCGCTCGACCGAGCTGTCGGTCTTCTTGCGTTCGTCCTCGACCACCACGACACGCAATAGCGTGCGTGTCTTCGGGTCCATGGTGGTCTCCTTGAGCTGATTGGCCATCATCTCGCCCAGCCCCTTGAAGCGGCCGATCTCGACCTTGGCGTTGGCGTGGAATTCCTTTTTTAGCAGTGCATCCCTGTGTTTCTCGTCGCGCGCATAAAAATTCTTGCCCCCGTGGCTCAGGCGGTAGAGCGGCGGCACGGCGAGATAAAGGTGGCCGTTTTCGATCAGCTTCGGCGTCTGCCGGTAGAAGAAGGTGATCAGCAAGGAGGCGATATGGGCGCCGTCGACGTCGGCGTCCGTCATCACGATCACCTTCGCGTAGCGCAGATCATCGTCGCGATAGTGCGCGCCGGTCCCGCAGCCGAGCGCCTGCATCAAATCGGCCAGTTGTTGGTTTTGGGCGAGCTTGTCCTTGCCGGCGGATGCGACGTTGAGAATCTTGCCGCGCAACGGCAGCACTGCCTGCGAGGCGCGATTCCGCGCTTGTTTCGCCGAGCCGCCGGCCGAATCGCCTTCGACGATGAATATCTCGGATCCCTGGGCGGCGGTATTGGTGCAGTCGGCGAGCTTGCCGGGAAGGCGTAGCTTGCGCACTGCGCTCTTGCGCGAACTCTCTTTCTCCTGGCGGCGGCGGATGCGCTCCTCCGCGCGTTCGATCACGAAGTCGAGAAGCTTGTTGGCCTGCGTGGGATTGGCGGCAAGCCAGTGGTCGAATGGGTCCCTGATCGCGTTCTCGACGATGCGCGTCGCTTCGCCGGTTGCGAGCCGATCTTTGGTCTGGCCCTGGAATTCTGGCTCGCGGATGAACACCGAGACCATGCAGGCGGCGCCGTTCATCACGTCATCACCGGTCACTACTGTCGCGCGCTTGCCTTGGCCCACGCGCTCGGCATGGTCCTTGATGCCCTTCAGAAGCGCGGCGCGCAGACCCGATTCGTGCGTGCCGCCGTCCGGCGTCGGGATGGTGTTGCAATAAGAGGAGAGAAATCCGTCGCTGTCGGCGGTCCACGCGACCGCCCATTGCGCCGCGCCGTGGACGCCGATCTTACCCGCACTGCCGGTAAAGATGTCGGGGTGGACGAGGGCGGCGCCGTTGATGGCGGCGGACAAATATTCCTTGAGCCCGTCGGCGAAATGGAACGTGGCCTCCTCCGGCACGTCCTCCACCCCACGCAGAAGTTCCTTGGCGCAGGACCAGCGGATTTCTACGCCGCCGAACAAGTAGGCCTTGGAGCGCGCCATCTTGAAGACGCGTTCCGGCTTGAAATCCGCCTTCGCTCCGAAGATGTCGGGATCGGGCCGGAAGCGCACCTTGGTGCCGCGCCGGTTGGGCACGCGGCCGAGTTTGCTCAGCTTGCCTTTCGGTTTGCCGCGCTCGAACACCATGCGGTGCAGCGTCTGTTCGCGCGCGACCTCCACCTCCATGCGCTCGGACAGCGCATTGGCGACCGAGACGCCGACGCCATGCAGGCCGCCCGACGTCCCATACACCTTCGAGTCGAACTTTCCCCCTGCGTGCAACGTGCACATGATCACTTCGAGCGCGGACTTGTTCTTGAACTTCGGGTGAGGATCAACGGGAATGCCGCGTCCGTTGTCGGTTACGCTGACGAATCCGTCGGCCTCCATCTCGACCTCGATGAAGCTCGCATGTCCGGCGAGGGCCTCATCCATGGAATTATCGATCACCTCCGCGAACAGGTGATGCAACGCCTTTTCATCGGTGCCGCCGATATACATGCCCGGACGCCGGCGCACCGGCTCGAGGCCTTCGAGCACCTCGATGTCGCGGGCGGTGTAGCGAGCCTCGGCCGCGCTCGTGGGCCTGCCAGCGCGCGTTACCTTGCCCGAGAGACGGCGCGGCGCGGCCTCTGGCAAATCCGAAAACAAGTCCTTGCCCGATTTTTGGGCGGGAGTGTTGGCTGTTGCTTTAGCCGTTTTGGCCATGCGTCTCATGATCGACGAGGGGTAAACGAATCAGCTGTGACTATGCCACGGCCATGGCCGCAGCGTGATACCGCAGCAGCGCGACCGCGCGGCTTCATATGGTCGAACCTTACCATCAATTCAACTTGATGCCGTCGGATGGCCGTTGACTCGCCGGATATTCGCCCGATCCTGTTGCCAAAACTTTACCGAAGCCGAGAGGAGGCCGCCATGTTCGATTTCAATCGCCTGCTGAACGCGCTGTCAGCCCGCGCCGGTACCACCGCCCGATTCCAGCGCATGCTCGAGTGGAAGCTATTGCGCGGCAGTCACGAATTTCCAGGACCGGATGGCGGGACCTGTGTCAACGAGGCGGCGGTCGTCGCCGCCGGCTATCCGTATCGCGCGATCTACCGCGCCAAGGATTTGCCGGCCTCTTTTTCGCGCCCGATCGCGATGTTTGCGCTGTGCCTGAACGACACTCTCGGCGATGAACTGCGTCAAGAGCTGCTGATGCCGTTCGTCACGCGTCTTGCCGGCTCCGCGGATGCATCCAAGATCGAGATGATGCGGGCGGAACTCATGCTCAAGCGAACCGTGGCGGAAATTCTGGCGCCGGCACTCGCACGCTCAGGTTACCCCGAGATCGCGCAACGATGTCGATCGCTTCGTACGCCGACGGAGCTGGTAGCAATCGCGCGCTGCCTGCGCGGCTGCGACGGTTCCGCGCTGCACCGGCCGCTGAAGTCTGCTCTCGAGCACGCCGCCGATGCCGGCCGACACTGGCTGTCCGGTCTGCCGAACGAGGTCGTGTTCTGCACATTCTCCGCGATACGGGAAATCGCCTCGCTCGAACGCGATCGCCTCGTCGAAAGGGTCTATCGGCAAGCAGCCGCTATCCTCGACGCGGCAATTGCGATCGGAAAGCAGGCGGACGCCACCGGCATGGATGTGGTCGCCAAACGGATGACCGCAGCCAAGCAGACGTCGTCCGAGGCTGCGCATCGGGGAGAGGTGCTCGCAGCCTGAACATGAGGACAGCGCCGCAGGCGGTCTGGTCTTACCGGGCAAGCCGCGCTAGACCCGGTCCGGTAACCGGGCCCCCTCCCGCATGTTCGAGAGCCTCGAAGCTCACGCCCAACAGGTGGTGGAGTTTGTGCGTGTCCACGAGGCGTGGGCGGCGCCCGTCGTTTTTGCGCTCGCCTTCGGCGAATCGCTTGCATTCATTTCCTTGCTCATTCCGGCCTGGGCGGCGCTGGTTGGAATCGGTGTCCTGATCAGCTCCGGCAACCTCAATTTCTGGCCGATTTGGGTTGCCGGGTCGATCGGGGCCGCGCTCGGGGACTGGCTGTCCTACTGGATCGGCGTCAAGCTTGGACCACCAGTCGCGCACATGTGGCCGCTGTCGCGCCATCCCGAACTGCTGCCGAAGGGCGAAGCGTTCGTGAAGCGCTGGGGCGTACTTGCGATCTTCATCGGCCGTTTCTTCGGACCGTTGCGCGCCTCGGTCCCGCTGGTCGCCGGCATCTTCCGGATGCCGTCGTGGCAATTCCAGACTGCGAACTTCAGCTCGGCGTTCGTTTGGGCTGCCGTGCTGCTTACCTTGGGCGACGTGGTGAGCAAGGTTCTCAAGTGGGTCTGGAGGTAGTCGAACGATCAAGCCGCAGGCATCAGGGGTCAGACAGGTTGCGCTGCCCCCGGCTCCTGCCTCCGCTCATGGACCCCCGTCGACCCCCGTCACTCGTTGAGCTTGCGCAGCAACGCGCCGACGATATTGCAATAATCGTCGGTCCACACCCATTGGCTCGGATCCGGCGCCGCGAGCGTCCAATCCCGCGCCTGCCTGAGCGTGCCGAAATCCTCCTCGCTGCGCGCAACCGCTGCGACCGTGCCGACGAACTTGTAGGGATTGGCTGCCTCGTCGAGATCGGAGCTGTCGCTGACGCGCGTAATCAGGCCGTTCGCCGCGGCGATGCCGGCGACCACCGAGGCGAGCTCGAGGTGCCGGTTCGACACATGCATCGCGACGATGCCGTGCGGGCTGAGCTTCTTGAGGTACATCGCCATGGCTTCGCGCGTGAGCAGATGGATGGGGATCGCGTCGGAGGAGAAGGCATCGACGATGATGAGGTCGTAGGCACCGTCGGGCGCTTCGGCGAGCGTGAGCCGCGCATCACCGAGAATGATCGGCATGTCCGAGCGACACACCCACAGAAAACTGAACAGATACGGGTCGCGAGCAATGCGGATGATGGCGGGGTCGATCTCGTAATAGTGCACGGTATCATCCGGCGCGGCGCGGCAAGCCAGCGAGCCTGTGCCAAGGCCTATCACTGCAAAGCGGATCGGCCGGTCGAGGCGCGCCCGCACCGCCGTGAAGGTCTCCGAGATAGCGGAACCATCCCAGTAGTAAAGCAGCAGTTCCGGCGGATCGATCGCCGCCAGCCGACCGTTGGCTTCGCGGATACGCTGCCCGCCATGGAGCGTGGTCCCGTGCTGGAGGAGACGGAACTGGCCGTCCGCGCTCTCTGTGATCTTGGCGACGCCGAAGAAACTGCGCACCGACGTCGTGCCGGGTTGCTCGACGATGCTGTGATAGGCGAGAAGGATGAAGGCGATCGTCGCGGCGAACGGCAATGGTGCGCGCCAGAACAACGCGCTCGCGGCCAAGAGCATGGCCACGCTCCAGTTGAAGGCGGTCTCGCTGAGCGCGATCGGATGTAGCGCGCAGACGATGAGGACGAGCACCGCGGCCGCAAGGCCGCCGAAGAGGAAGTAGCGCTGAAGGCGCTCGCCCGGCAGCGCGAGACCCGGCCGGCACAGCACCGCAAGCGCAATCAAGATCGGATATTCCGCCACCCAGTTGAACACATAGGGTGCGATCAATCCGGCCCCGATGCCGCCGATCGCGCCGCCCGCCGATATCCAGAGGTAGAAGGCAGTGAGGTATCTCGGCGCCGGCCTCGTGCGCGCAAGCTCGCCATGGCACATCAACGCGTTGACGAAGAACACCACGAGGTGCACGGCGAGGATCCCGACGATGGTCTTGATCGGGTCGAAGATGATCACGGTAACGAGCGCGATGATGAACAAAGGCTGGACGGCGACGACGAGCCGGTGCGGAATGATCGGCTGGTGTGCAAACACGATGACGAAGGTCAAGAGATAGAGCGCCAGCGGAAGAACCCAAAGGAGCGGAACCGCCGCCACATCCGTTGAAATATGCGCGGTCACCGCGACGAGAAGGCCCGCGGGCACCGCCGCGAGCGCCATCCAAAAGCCGGCGTCCTTCCAGTTCGGGGGTGCCTCTGCAGTGCCGTCGGCACGCACATTTTCGTGCGGCGGATGCCATCGCAGCGCCCCACAGCCGGCGAGCAGTGCAATGAGCAGGCAAAAGCCGATCGACCACGACCATGCTTGATCGCCGAGCCGCACGAAGGGCTCAATCACGATCGGATACGATACGAGCGCCAAGAAGCTTCCGACATTGCTGGCGGCATAGAGGAAATAGGGGTCTTTCGCGGCGGGGTGGTCTGTGCCCGCGAACCAGGCCTGCAACAACGGGCTATTGGCGGCGAGCGCAAAAAACGGCAGACCGATCGAGGCCGTGAACAATCCCATCAGCCACAGCGCTTCCGCGGCTGCCGGCGGGCGGTCCCAGCCGGTGGGGATCGACAGCGGAAGCGCGAATGCAGCGGCGATCATCACTGCGAGATGGATCACGACCGACGCGCGAGGGCCCGCGTAGCGCGTGAGCACGTGGGCGTAGGCGTAGCCCGCGAGCAGCGCAGTCTGGAAGTACACGATGGCCACCGACCACACCGACGGCGCGCCGCCAAAACGGGGCAGCACCATCTTGGTAAACATCGGCTGCACCATGAACAGCAGCGCGGCACTGAGGGTGATGGCGGCGGTAAACGTCGCGAGCAGCAAGGCGCGCCCGGACGTCGCGCCCTGCGTCGTTTGGCTCGCGGACTGATCGGCGATCCCCATGCCCTAGCCTTATCGCGTTGCGTTGGTGGGCGAAATAGCGGCCGCGTCGATCGCCGTCCATGGTCGGGCCGCGCGGTCGGTTCCGTTTGCGCTCGTCGGGATTATTCGCTGCGATGCAAGCGCGGCACGCAGGCGGTTCTCAACCAGGGCGATTGGCGCTAGCATCTCGCTGTCGGCTTCGATCTACGATTACCAACAACGGGCACGACCTGGACTGCGCGCGCCGCCGTCATCTACCATCCGCGGCGACATTTTCGCCAAAACAGGCTGTGACCTGGAAATTGATCAGGAGGGAACGCCATGATTGAACTCACTCGCCGCACCCTGCTCGCAAGTACCGTTGCAGCCACGGCCGTCGCGGCCGCGCCGCTGGCCACAGGCCGCTCGGGGCACGCGGCTGCGCCCCCCGCCGGCACGCAGGCCCCGGGCTGGTACCGATACAAAGTCGGTAGCTTCGAGATCACCGTGGTGACCGACGGCGTGAACCGCTTCAAATTGCCGGACAACCTGGTCAGCAACGCCAAACGCGAGGACGTCATTGCCGCGCTCGCGGCGGCACGCTTGCCGCCCGACATTTTTGTCACGCCCTACAATCCGATCGTCGTCAATACCGGACAAAGGCTCGTGGTCATCGACACCGGCCTCGGCGAGGCCGGCTTCAATGCGACCAAGGGGGTGAACGGTCAGTTCTTGAACAATCTCGCCGCTGCAGGCATCGACGGCAAGGCGGTCGATGCCGTCATCATCTCGCACTACCACGGCGACCATGTGAACGGCCTGTTGAAGGCGGACAATTCGCTCGCCTTTCCCAATGCCGAGATTCTGGTGCCGGCGGCTGAACACAAGTTCTGGATGGATGACGGAGAGATGAGCCGCGCGCCGAAGGGCCGCATGGAAGACCTGTTCAAGAACAATCGCCGCGTCTTTGCCGGCGAGGTGATGAAGCGGCTGCGGACCTATGACGAAGGCAAGGAGGTCGTCCCCGGCATCACCGCGGTCGGCACCCATGGCCATTCCGCAGGCCACAATTCCCATGTCGTGGCCTCTGGATCGAGCCAGGTCTACGTGCAGGCCGACGTGACCCACGTGCCGTTCCTGTTCGCGCGCAATCCCGGCTGGCACGCCTTCTACGACCAGGATCCGATCATGGCGGAGGAAACCCGCCGCAAGGTCTACGACATGCTGGTGGCGGAAAAGATGCTGCTGCAGGGTTTCCACTACCCATTCCCGTCGCTCGCCTATGTCGAGAAGAACGGATCGGGCTACCGCGAAATCCCGGTGCCCTGGAATCCGACGATCTGAACGCCGCGACCGCGTCGCCGCGCCTGCTGCCATGGCTGCTATTGCGCGGCGCGTGCGTGCGCTTGACGGACGCCGGCCCGGCGTCTATAGCGGCGGCCCATGACGACGATCACACGCCACGCATTGTTGCGCCGCCGCGCTTCCGCGGCACGGGCGCGCGATCGCGCGTGATCATCACCCGTGCCGCCGGGCTCGGCTCCGCGGCACCTCTTCTCTCGACCCCCGCGCCATGACCGAGCTCCGGCAGCCTCTTGCATCGGAGCGCGACCATGTACGTCCATCCCGCTTTCAAGATTCACCACGCCGTCGGCCTTGCGTTTGCGGCCGCGCGCGGCTTCGGCCACGTGATCGCTTGTGAAGGCGGCCGCCCGGTGGCCGCGCTGTTGCCGTTCCATGTGATGGAAGCGAACGGCAGGCTGCCGCGCGTCCAATTTCATGTCGCACGCCCCAATCCACTCGCCCATCTCGCGACCAAGGGTGGACCATGGCTGATCGCTGTTGCCGGCGACGATGCTTATGTATCGCCGCACTGGTACGCGAGCGCCGAGCAGGTGCCGACTTGGCTCTACGAGACCGTGCAGCTCTCCGGGCCCGTGCATGTTGTCCCGACCTCCCACACGGCCGACCATCTCGATCGTCTTGTGGCGCAATTCGAATCGGCGCTGGCGCCGAAGCCGCCCTGGGTCGCTGACGGCATGTTGTCATCGCAACGTCGCGCGACGCTGATGGAGTCGATTGTCGCGATCGAGATGACGGTCGAGACCGTCGAGGGCAGCTTCAAGCTCAATCAGCACAAGGCGGATGCCGATCACGTCGCCGTTGTCCGCGCGCTGCGCGAGCGGGGCGAGCCGTCCGCCGAGGCGATTGCGGCGCGGATGGTCGCGTTGCGGCCGCACTTGGCGTACGAATGAGCAAACCGACGGGAAGGACCTGAGCCATGGCTGACAAGGCTAAGATCGGCGTGCTCGGTGCGTCCGGCTACACCGGTGCGGAGCTGCTGCGGCTCCTGCTTCCCCATCCGCGGGTCGAGATCGCGCTGCTCACCGCGGAGCGCCGCGCCGGCCAGCACATGCGTCAGGTCTTCCCGCAGTTCTCGCCCTATGCGCTGCCGAAGCTCCTGGCAATCGATGGCGTCGACTGGAACAAGGCCGCGCTCGACCTTGCCTTCTGCGCGCTGCCGCACGCGACCACGCAGACCGTCATCAAGGACTTGCTCGCCAAGGCTCCGACCACCAAGGTGGTCGATCTCTCCGCCGATTTTCGCCTCGGCGACACCGCCGCCTATGCCCGCTGGTACGGCCACGAGCACCACGCCCCGGACCTGCAAAAGGAGGCGGTCTATGGCCTTGCGGAAATCTACCGGCACAAGATCAAGACCGCACGGCTGGTCGCCAATCCCGGTTGCTACACGACCTGCGCGGAGCTTCCCCTCATCCCCCTCTTGCGCACGAAGGCGATCGATCCCGACGAGATCGTGATCGACGCCAAATCGGGCATGACCGGGGCGGGGAGGGCGGCGAAAGAGGAGATGCTGTTCTCGGAGGTCTCGGAGGGCTTCCATCCCTACGGCGTAGGCCATCACCGCCACATGGCCGAGCTCGATCAGGAATTTTCCAAGGCGGCGGGGCGCAACGTCATCGTCAGCTTCACGCCGCATCTCGTGCCCATGAACCGCGGAATTCTCTCGACGATCTACGTGCGCGGGCTCAAGACCTCGCCCCAAGATCTGCATGCGATCCTGTTGAAGTCTTACGCGGGGGAGCCGTTCGTGCATGTCCTGCCGTTCGGCGAAATGCCGCAAACCCGCCATGTGCGCGGCTCCAACATGACGTTCATCGGGGTGGCGAACGACCGGGTCGAAGGCCGCGCCATCATCTGCTCGGCGCTCGACAACCTTGCCAAGGGCGCCTCCGGCCAGGCCGTGCAGAACATGAATCTCATGCTCGGCTTTCCCGAGACGCTGGGGCTCGAGCAGGTCGCGCTGTTTCCGTGATGAGTTGAGTGGCGCTGCGCGCGTTCTCGATCCGCGGGAACGCAAGGCCGCCCGCTCGCAGCACCAGCCGCGCGCTTCAATGCTGCAAAATCTTCGATAAAAAAACCTGGGCGCGCTCGCTGCGCGGCTTGCCGAAGAATTCGGACGTCGGCGCGTCTTCGACGATCTGGCCCCTGTCCATGAACACCACGCGCTGGGCCACCCTGCGTGCAAAACCCATTTCGTGCGTGACCACCATCATGGTCATCCCTTCCTTGGCGAGCGCCACCATGACGTCGAGCACCTCGTTGATCATCTCGGGGTCGAGCGCGGAGGTCGGCTCATCGAACAGCATGGCGATCGGATCCATGGCGAGCGCACGCGCAATCGCGACCCGCTGCTGCTGTCCGCCGGAAAGCTCGCCCGGATATTTGCGGGCATGCGCGCTCAAACCGACGCGTTCGAGCAGGCGCATGCCTTTTGCCGCCGCCTCATCCTTGCTGCGGCCGAGCACCTTGATCTGGGCCAGTTCGAGATTGCGCATCACGGTGAGATGCGGAAACAGCTCGAAATGCTGAAATACCATGCCGATGCGGGCGCGCAGCTTCGGCAGATCAGTCTTGGGATCGCTCACGGAAATGCCGGCGACCGTGATGGTGCCTTCCTGGAACGGCTCGAGCCCGTTGACGCATTTGATGAGCGTCGACTTGCCCGAGCCCGATGGACCGCACACCACGACGACTTCGCCCTTGGCGACTTCCGTCGAGCACTGATTTAGCACCTGAAAATTGGGATACCACTTGCTGACTTTGCTGACCGTGATCATGGAAGGTCCTCAGCGGATGACCGCGACTCGCCTCTGCAATCGACGCGCGAGCAGCGAGGCTACGAACGAGATCACGAAATAGACCAATGCAGCGAACAGATACATCTCTACCAGGCGCCCGTCGCGCTGCGCTATTTTCGACGCTGCGCCGAGGAAGTCCGTGATCGAGAGGACATAAACGAGCGACGTGTCCTGGAACAGGACGATGGTTTGGGTGAGCAGCACGGGCAGCATGTTGCGGAACGCCTGCGGCAGCACGATGTAGCCCATCGTCTGCAAGTAGGTCATGCCGAGCGCCTGCGCCGCCGCCACTTGATCGCGCCGGATCGACTGGATACCGGCGCGCATGATCTCGGCGAAATAGGCGGCCTCGAACAGCGTGAAGGTGACAAGCGATGAGGCGAATGCGCCGACCTGGATCGGCCGCGAAGCGCCGGTGACCCACTGACCGATGAAAGGAACGAGGAAGTAGAACCAAAAGATCACCAGCACCAGCGGCACCGCTCGCATCAGGTTCACGTAGCCGGCGGCGAGCAGCGAGAGCGGAGCAACGCCCGACAGCCGCATCATCGCGAGCAGCGTACCGAAGATGATGCCGCCGCAGGTCGCCAGCGCGGTCAGCATCAGCGTGAAGGTCATGCCGTCGTAGAACAGGTAGGGCAGCGAGCGAATGATGACGTCGAAGTCGAAATCCGCGAACATCGATCGCCTCAGTGCGCGGCCGCCGCGGGTGCGGCGCCGATGAAGCCGGGGACGGCTGCCCGGCGCTCGACCCAGCGCATGCCGAAGGTCACCACGATGTTGATTACGAGGTAGATGACGGTGGCGGCAGTGAAGGCCTCGAACACCTGGAACGTGAATTCCTGCATGGCGCGCGCCCGTGCCGTGAGCTCCATGAGCCCGATGGTGAGCGCAACTGCGCTGTTCTTGATGATGTTGAGAAATTCGGACGTCAGCGGCGGCAGGATGACGCGATATGCCATCGGCAACAGCACGTAGACGTAGGACTGCGCCGGCGTGAGCCCAAGCGCGAGGGCAGCCCAGCCCTGGCCGCGAGCGAGACTCAAAATGCCTGCGCGCACCTGCTCGGCGACGCGCGCCGAGGTGTAGAAGCCGAGCGAAACCACCGCCGTGTAGAACGAGGCGTCGGGAAGCTGCTTGAGCCAGTCTCCAAGCGCGGTCGGCAGGAGTTCGGGCAGCACGAAATACCACAGGAACATCTGCACCAGCAGCGGGATGTTGCGGAACAATTCCACGTAGGCGTTGCCGATCCGGACCAGCCACGGATTGGCCGTGGTGCGAATGACGCCGATGAGCGATCCCATGGCGAGCGCCAGGCACCACGCGCTGAGCGCGGTCGCGAGCGTCCAGCCGGTGCCCATGAGGAGCGTCTCCAGATAGGTGTGCACCCCGTCCGGCGACGTCTGAAAGAAGATGCCCCAGTTCCAGTTGTAGTTCACGCTGCCCCCCTCATCACGGAGTGCTCATCGGACATCGGTGACCATGGCGAGATTAAGCGTTTTTGATTGGCGATGTCCGATGGCGGATCACAGCGGTCAATACACCGCCGGGTCGCCGCTGTCGGTCGGGCTGGCAACCACCTTCTTGAAGGCGTCGCTCATCGGCACGTTCAGGTTGAGCGCCTTGGGCGGGATCGGCTGGAGGAACCACTTGTCGTAGATCGGGTTGATCGCGCCGCTGCGATAGGTGGCGATCATGGCCTCATCGACGACCTTCTTGAATGGAGCATCGTCGCGGCGGAGCATGATGCCGTAGGGCTCGACCGAAAGCGCGTCCGCGGAGATCGTATAATCGTTCGGCGACTTCGATCCGGCGACCAGGCTGTAGAGCAGAATGTCGTCCATGACGAAGGCAGCCGCGCGGCCGGTCTCCACCATCAGGAACGCCTCGGCGTGGTCCTTGGCGGCGAGAATGTTGAGGTTGAGGCCCTTCTGTGCCCCGATCTCGGTGATCTGCTTGATATTGGTGGTGCCGGAGGTCGACACGACGGTCTTGCCCTTGAGGTCGTCGACCGTCTTGAGGTTCGCCGATTTCTTCGACACGAGGCGGTTCGCGGTGACGAAATGCGTGATGGTGAACGAGACCTGCTTCTGGCGCTCGAGATTGTTGGTGGTCGAGCCGCATTCGAGGTCGACGGTGCCGTTGGCTATCAACGGGATACGCGTGGCGGAGGTGACCGGGTTGAGCTTGGTTTCAAGGTTCGCAAGCTTGAGGTCTTTCTTCACCCCATCGACGATCCGCGCGCAGAGATCCATGGCGTAGCCCACGACCTGCTGCTTGTCGTCGTAATAGGAAAACGGCGTCGAGGACTCGCGGTGGCCGAGCGTGATCGCGCCGGTGTCCTTGATCTTCTTGAGCGTGCCGGTGAGGTCCTGCGCGAGCGTTGGACCGGCGGCGAAGGTCGCCGTCGCGATCATCGAGAGCAGCATTTTGAGATGCATTGGAGTTCTCCGCTGTGAACTGATGTAAGATCCTGCGCGCCCGGTCGGTCGGCGCAATGGCATCCGGCCGTCAATCTCTGACCTTAACATAGCTTCCCGGCGCGTCCTCCAGCAAAGCGACCTTGCCGCCGCCGGGCTCGCGCGCGGGGGCCTCGGCCGAATTGCGGGCTTTGATCCACTCGAGCCAGTCCGGCCACCACGAGCCCGCATGCTCCTTAGCCTTGGCGAGCCACCTATCGAGGTTGGCGCTGGTCGGTTTTGGTCCGGTCCAGTACTGGTACTTCATCTTGTCTGGAGGATTGACGACCCCGGCGATGTGACCCGAACCGGCCAGCACGAAGCGCACCGGCCCCCCGAAAAACTTCGAGCCGAGCAACACCGAGCGCGCGGGCGCGATGTGATCCTCGCGCGTGGCCAGATTGTAGATCGGAACCGTCACGCTCTTGAGGTCGAGCTTCTTGCCGCCGATCACCATCTCGCCCTTGCTGAGCCGGTTCTCCAGATAACAATTGCGCAGGTAGAATGAGTGGTTGGCGGCCGGCATCCGCGTTGCATCCGAGTTCCAGTACAGCAGGTCGAATGGAGCCGGCTCCTTGCCCCTGAGATAGTTGTTGATGACGTAAGGCCAGATCAGATCGTTCGAGCGCAGCAGGTTGAAGGCGGTCGCCATTTTCTTGCCTTCGAGATAGCCGCGCTCGCTCATTTCGCGCTCACGCGCCGCGATTTGCTCCTCGTCGACGAAGACCTTGAGATCGCCGGCGTGGGTGAAATCGACCTGCGCGGCGAAAAGGGTCGCCGAGGCGATGCGTTGATCGCGTGTGCTCGCCATATAGGCAAGCGCGGCGACCAAGAGCGTCCCGCCGACGCAATAGCCGATCGCATTGACCTCGCGCTCGCCTGTCGCCCTTTCGATCACGTCGAGCGCGGCGAGCGGGCCCTCGCGCATGTAGTCTTCGAAGCTTTTCTGGGCGAGCTTGGAGTCCGGATTTACCCAGGAAATGACGAACACGGTGAGTCCCTGGTCCACGCACCACTTGATGAAGGATTTTTCCGGCGCCAGGTCGAGGATGTAGAACTTGTTGATCCACGGCGGCACGATCAGGACCGGCCGCTTGAGCACGGTTGGGGTCGTGGGCGCGTACTGGATCAGCTGCATCAGCTCGTTTTCGAAAATCACCTTGCCGGGCGTGAGCGCGAGATTGCGGCCGACCTCGAACATTTCGGATCTGGACTGGCGGATCTTGAGGTCGCCGCGCCCGGCCGCGATGTCCTCGGCCAGCATGTGCATTCCGCGCACGAGATTGCCGGCGTTCGACGCGAGCGTTTCGCGCAGGAGCTCCGGGTTGGTGAGGACGAAATTGGAGGGTGCGATCGCGTTGGCGATCTGGCGCACGTAGAAATCCGCCTTCTGCCGGGTATGGGGATCGATCCCTTGCGCGTCGCGCACCAGCCGGTTCGCCCATTGCACCGTCAAGAGATAGGCCTGCTTGAGGAAATCGAAGAACTGGTTGCTCGACCACTCGGGGTCGGCAAAGCGCTTGTCCCTGGGCTCGGGCTCGACGACCGGCTGCACCTGCTCGCCGGCCATGCGCTTGACCGTGTTCGCCCACAGGTCGAGATAAGCTTTGCCCAAGCTCGATTGCAGTTCGAGCGCGCGTTGCGGATCGCGCAGCCAATAATCCGCGATCTGGCCGATCGTTTTCACCACATCGGTGACCTCGGCATATTGATCGTCGTGGCGGCCTTCTTCGCGCGGCTTGAGGTAGGCGGCCAAGGCCTTGCCGCCCTCTTCGATCATGCGGGCGACGTTGCGGGCGAATTCTTCCACGTCGGCGGAGCCGCCTTTGACTGGGTCGGATGGGGCTCTCACGGCAACGCCTCAATTCGGGTTCCGGCGCAGGCCGGCTTTGACCTTTCGAGACCGCAGATGGACTTTACTCATAACCGCCGCGAGACGCATCATAGGCCTTTGCCGAAGCGCCTGCGTCCTAGCGGGCGCGGCCGAGCGTCGCCCGCGAAGTCGTCCGCCTTAACCTTGCTTTGGTCATATTGCAGGAATACAGCTTGCTCCCAATTGCTTGAATTGGCAGCAATTTTGCCTCGGAGGGGAAGGGGCCGGCCGGCGTGTTGACGTTGCAATCCGCCCGGGATCGAATTGGCATGATGTTGATGTCGCGCTCACAATGGCCCGCGCCGAGGCGTGCCCTTGCGGCGGCGCTCGCCGCGTGCGCCGTCGTTCTCGCCGGTTGTTCGGCTGGCAGCATGGTCGCCGATCACCTGCCAAACGCGGTCGGCGGCTTGCCCGAGGGCACGCCACAACGCCCGGCGAGTTCGATGCCTTATCCGGCGGTCAACGACCTGCCGCCCCCACGTGCGACCACGGTGCTCACCGACGCCGAGACGAGAAAGCTCGAAAGCGATCTGGTCGCGGCGCGCAACCGTGCTGCGGAAGCCGCCGCCAAGCCCGCTGGCGACGCCGACACGCCGTGATAAAAGGCGCGCGCCGGCCTGTTCGCGCGGCATCGGCGCGCAGGCCAATGGAGCCGGGGTGATGGAAGAATTCTACCGCATTCGGCGTCTGCCGCCCTACGTCTTCGAGCAGGTCAATCGCGCGAAGGCCGCGGCACGTAATGCCGGTGCCGACATCATCGACCTCGGCATGGGCAATCCCGACCTGCCGGCGCCCGCGCATGTCATCGAGAAGCTCAAGGAGACGGTCGGCAAGCCGCGCACCAACCGCTATTCGGCCTCGCGCGGGATTGCGGGCTTGCGCCGCGCGCAGGCCGCCTATTACGGGCGTCGCTTCGGCGTGAAACTCAACCCCGAGACCCAGATCGTCACCACGCTGGGCTCGAAGGAAGGCTTCGCCAACGTGGCGCAAGCGATCACGGCGCCGGGCGACGTCGTCGTGGTCCCCAATCCCAGCTATCCGATCCACGCCTTCGGCTTCTTGATGGCGGGCGGCGTGATCCGCGCCGTGCCGTCGGAGCCGACGCCGGCGTTCTTCGAAACGCTCGAACGTGCCATCATCCGCTCCATTCCCAAACCGATTGCGGTCGTCGTCTGCTATCCCTCCAATCCCACCGCCGCTGTCGCCGATCTCGATTTCTACAAAGAGTTGATCCCGTTTGCGAAGAAGCACGGTGTGTTCGTGCTCTCGGATCTTGCTTATGCGGAGGTCTACTTCGACAATGATCCGCCGCCCTCGGTGTTGCAGGTACCGGGCGCAATGGAGGTCGCGGTCGAGTTCACCTCGATGTCGAAGACGTATTCGATGCCCGGCTGGCGCATTGGCTTTGCCGTCGGCAACGAGCGCATCATCGCGGCATTGGCGCGGGTGAAATCCTATCTCGATTATGGCGCCTTCACGCCGGTGCAGGTGGCGGCGACCGCCGCGCTCAACGGCTCCGATGACTGCATCCGCGAGATGCGCGCGATCTACAAGCGTCGGCGCGACGTGCTGGTGGAGTCATTCGGTCGCGCGGGTTGGGAGGTTCCTCCTCCGCGCGCTTCCATGTTCGCTTGGGCGCCGATTCCGGAGCCGTTCCAGAGCATCGGCAGCGTCGAATTTTCCACGCTGCTGGTCGAAAAGGCCGAGGTCGCGGTCTCGCCCGGCATTGGTTTCGGCGAACATGGCGAAGGATACGTGCGCATCGCGTTGGTGGAGAACGAGCAGCGCATCCGTCAAGCCGCGCGCAACGTCCGCCGCTTTCTTGAAACCGGCCTCAAAAAGTTGCACAACGTCGTCCCCCTGGCTCAGCGGGGCTAGACGCTCCGTTTCCACGCAGGCCGACGATGTCCGCTCCACTGAAACTCGGTATTGCCGGCTTGGGCACGGTCGGGGCGTGCGTCGCCCGGCTCCTCGAGCGCCAACGTGACGCGCTCGCCGCCCGTTGCGGCCGCCCGATCGAGGTCGTCGCGGTCAGTGCGCGCTCGCGCGGCAAGAAACGCGACATCGGTCACAAGAAACCGCGCTGGGTCGCCGACCCCGTCACGCTCGCGACCGACCCTGAGATCGACGTCTTCGTGGAATTGATCGGCGGCGAGGGCGATCCGGCCAAAGCCGCAGTCTCGGCTGCGCTGGCGGCGAAAAAATCGGTCGTCACCGCGAACAAGGCGCTGCTTGCTCGCCACGGCGTCACGCTGGCGACCATCGCCGAGAAGAACCATGTGGCGCTGAATTTCGAGGCCGCAGTCGGTGGCGCCATCCCGATCGTGAAAACGTTGCGCGAGGGCTTGGCCGGCAATTCGCTGGCGCGCATCTACGGAATCCTCAACGGCACCTGCAACTACATCTTGACCCGCATGGAGGAGGAGAAGCTCGCGTTCGCGGACTGCCTGAAGGAGGCGCAGCAGCTCGGTTACGCCGAGGCCGATCCCACCTTCGACGTCGAGGGCCACGATACCGCGCAGAAGCTCGCGATCCTGGCGAGCCTGGCTTTCGGCACCAAGGTCGATCAAGGCGCGGTGTATGTCGAAGGCATATCGTCGATTGCGCCTGAAGACCTCGAATGGGCGGCCGAGCTCGGCTACCGCGTGAAATTGCTGGGCGTCGCGGTCAAGACCGACAAGGGCATCGAGCAGCGCGTGCATCCGACCATGGTGCCGAAGGAGACCGCGATCGCCCAGGTGATGGGCGTCACAAACGCCGTCACCGTCGACGTCGATGCGATCGCGCCGATCACGCTGGTCGGCCCTGGGGCCGGTGGTTTGGCGACCGCGTCCGCCGTCGTCTCCGATATCGGCGACATCGCCCGCGGGATACGCACGGCGCCGTTCGGCCGGCCATCGGTGCGGCTGACCACCAGCAAGAAGGCGCCGATGCAACGTCACGAAGGCGGCTACTACATTCGTCTGCTTGCGGTCGACAAACCGGGCACCGCCGCGACAATCGCCAAGCGGCTGGCGCAGCAGAACATCTCGCTCGAGTCGATCGTGCAGCGTCGCCGCGGCGAGCCGCCGCATGGCGGCGATGTCGCCGGCAGTTCGGGTCAGCCGGTGCCGGTGATCCTGATCACCTATGCGACCACCGAGGACGCCGTGCGCAAGGCGCTCGCCGCGGTCGGCCGCGACAAGGTGATCTTGGGTAAACCGCAGGTCATTCGGATCGAGAAAAACTGATACAATCATGCCCTATCGTCGCCACCCGCCGCGAGGCGAGGCGCAGCACGAGCAAGCGGCAAGACAGGCGCGAGGATGAAGACATGAACAAAGGGGAACGCAGAGCCGTGCCGTCGATCACCGTCCAGCCGGACCTGGCATTGGAACGCGTTCTCACGCTGGAGATCGTGCGGGTGACCGAGCGCGCGGCGGTGTCGGCGGCGCGCTTGTGCGGGCGCGGCAACGAGAAAGCCGCGGACCAGGCGGCGGTCGACGCCATGCGGCGCGAGCTCAACAAGCTTCCCATCAACGGCACGATCGTGATCGGGGAGGGCGAGCGCGACGAGGCGCCCATGCTGTTCATCGGCGAAACGGTCGGCAACAAGAATGGGCCCCAGGTCGACATCGCAGTCGATCCGCTCGAGGGCACCACACTGTGCGCCAAGAACATGCCGGGCGCCATCGCCACCATGGCCATGGCGGAAGCGGGCACGCTGCTCAACGCGCCCGACGTCTACATGGAAAAGATCGCGATCGGTCCCGGCTATCCGAAAGGCATCGTCGATCTCGATGCGCCGGCCGAGCAGAACATCCGCGAACTCGCCAAGGCCAAGGGCGTAGGGCCGGCCGAAATCACCGCGCTGATCCTCGACCGCCCGCGCCATGCCGATCTCATCGCGGGTGTGCGCAGAGCGGGCGGCGCGGTGCGGCTCATCACCGATGGCGACGTCGCGGGCGTGATCCACACCGCCGATCCCGCCGACACCGGCATCGACATTTATATAGGCGTTGGCGGAGCGCCCGAAGGAGTGTTGGCCGCCGCGGCGCTGCGCTGCATCGGCGGCCAGATGCAGTGTCGGCTCGTGCTCGACACCGAAGAAAAGCGCGAGCGGGCGGGGAAAATGGGCATCAAGGACCCGCGCAAGAAGTACGAGATCGGCGACCTGGTGAAGGGCGATTGCCTGTTCGCCGCGACCGGCGTCACCAACGGGGCGCTGCTCACAGGCGTGCGGTTCCGCAAGGACGTGATCGAAACCGAGACGGTGGTGATGCGTTCGATCACCGGCACGGTGCGCTGGATCAGAGGCGAGCACCGGCAACTCGAGAAGTTTCATTTGGATTGACGGCGGGATACCAAACGATTTTCACGCATCACCCGTGCTGCCGCGCAGCTTTTTGGAAGAGCCAGCTCAAAATTTCAGACAAAATGGCCCGATCGTCGGTCGTGACCGTGCCTCGAGGTTATAACGCGATGATTGCGCTCCAAGGTCCTCGTTCGGACCGCCGGAGACTGCGCAGAATCGCAGCAATCTTCGGCGCCGGCGTGGCCACGCTCCTCGCTTCGTTTCCCTTCGACGTCGAAGCCGCGTCATGCGGCGGCTACCCGAAAGACATCCGCGCCGCCATCAAGAAGCACGTCGAGACGCTGCGCGCGCTCGAGCGCGAGACGACCGACCGCCTCAAGGGCCTCGATACGCGAACGTTCGACTATCTCGCCGCTCAAGCGCGCGCCGCGACCGGCGCGATCGCGGACAAGGACGCGCTGGCGGCGGAGGAGGAGCTCAGCCGATGCCGCGAGTCGATTCCGCCGGTGCGGCGCGTGTGCGCGCAGGCGGCGCAAGCGCTGGTCAGTTTGATCGAGGAGCAGGCGGCTGGAGCCGCGACTACCGCATCGAAGCAGCTTTATGCACAGGCCATGCCCCGATGCGAGCAATGGATGGGCTTTGCGCCTTTCATAACGGTGTTCAGAACCATCGACTGAGCTTCAGGAGGTGACGGGGCGTGCCGTCTCGCAACATTCATCTCGTCGGCAGCGTTCCGCTTGCCAATGCGTGTGACGTGTTCACGACCGTGAGTGCCGCGCTCGGGCCGCGCCTTCTGCGCATTCCCGATGGCGAGACCGGCGAGCGCAGCGACTGGATCGCGCACCTCGAGCCGGTATTCGCAAATCATCCGGCATTTGAGAAATCGGATGAGGTCTTTCGCCTGCATCCGACGGCGCCGCCGCGCACGCGCTACCGGCTCAAATCCGGCGCGTCGATGAAGGACGTGACGTTCGACAATCTGCTCTACGCGGAGACCGCGATCCGATCATACCGAGAGTTTTCTGAACTGAAACAGCGGGGGACCATTCCGGCCCACTGCCGTTTCCAAGTCGATCTCGTCCCCGCGCATTCGGTGATTTGGCTATTCGTGCAGGAGGATCTGCATCGCGCGCTCGATCCGATCTATAACGACGCGGTGCAGCGCGAGATCGATCGGCTTGCGGCAGTGGTTCCGCACAATCAACTTGCCATCCAGTTCGACGTCGCCTCCGCCGTCTTCGCCCGGCTGCAGCTGAATGAACCCAATGCCTATGGGCAAAACAAGGAGGAGATGCTCAAGACATTCGGGACGATTTTAGTCGAGCTCGCCGATTACGTGCCGGCCGACATCGAGCTCTTGTTTCACTTCTGCTACGGTGATTCCAATCATCGTCACGTCGTCGAGCCTATCGACATGGGCGACATGGTTGCGCTCGCTAATTGTCTTTTGCGCGCGATCAGCCGCCCCATCCAGTTGATCCATATGCCGGTTCCGCGCAATCGCGCGGACGATGGGTACTTCGCGCCGCTCGATCGGCTCGAACTTCGCCCCGAGACCGAGCTGTGTCTCGGCCTCGTGCATTACACCGACGGACTGATCGGCACGCGCCGGCGCCTGGCAACGGCACAAAAATATGTGAAAAACTTCTCGATCGCGACGGAATGCGGGTTCGGGCGCCGGCCGGCGGATACTATACCGGAGCTGTTGCGGATTCATGCCGCAGCGGCTGAATAGCGTAAGCAAACTGCCTGAGTCGCCGCATGGCTGCATCCGATGTCGAGGTCCGGGCCATCCGCGCGGATGAGCGCGCCGATTGGGAGCCGCTGTGGAAGGGCTACCAGGCCTTCTACAAGGTCGAGATCTCCGACGAGACTACGACCGTAACCTGGGCGCGCCTGCACGATCCGGCGGAACCGATGGCCGTGCTCGGCGCCTATATGGGCGGGCGCCTCTGCGGCGTCGCGCATTACCTCTTCCACCGCTCGTGCTGGACGATCGGCAACTACTGCTACCTGCAGGACCTGTTCGTCGCCGAAAACGCACGCCATCTGGGAGTCGGGCGTGCGTTGATCGCGGCGGTGGAAGAACGCGCGCGCCGCGCGGGTGCGAGCCGCGTCTATTGGCTCACCCACGAGAGCAATGCGGCCGCCCGAGTGCTCTACGACAAGCTGGCGGAGCGCTCCGGCTTCATCCAATATCGCAAGCTTTTCTGACGCGATTCGCGGGCCCGAGCATGACCATCGCCTTGACGGCACCGATCGTTCCGACGCGGCGCCTCTTTCTCGGGGTCGAGCGCTCGGCCTGCGGACGCGCCTGGCGCGACCGGCTCGACGAGCGAGACGCGGCGCGCGCGCTCGCGATCGCGCAGCGCCACCAAGATGTACCCGAGTTGCTGGCGCGCATTCTCGCCGGTCGTGGGGTCGAGGTGGACGAGGTCGCAAGCTACCTCGATCCGACGGTGCGCGCGCTGATGCCCGATCCGCACACGCTCGCCGACATGCGCGGCGCCGCGACGCGGCTGGCTGACGCGGTCACGCGCGGTGAAACGATCGCCATCTTGGGCGACTATGACGTCGATGGAGCGACATCGGCGGCGTTGCTCGGGCGATATCTGCACCATTGCGGCCTGCGGCCCATCGTCCACATCCCCGATCGCCTGTTCGAAGGCTACGGCCCCAATGCCGAGGCGGTTGGCGCGCTCGCCGCGCGAGGGGCAAGCGTCCTCGTCACCGTCGATTGCGGCACCACCAGCCACGAGCCGCTGGCGCAAGCGCGCAAGCTCGGCCTCGACGTCATCGTGATCGACCATCACCAGGCCGATGAACGGCTGCCGGCGGCGCTCGCCGTCGTCAATCCCAACCGACTCGACGATCTATCGGCGCTCGGCCACCTCGCGGCCGTCGGCCTCGTGTTCATGACCGTGGTCGCGGTCAATCGCGAACTGCGCGCGCGTGGATTTTGGACGCCGGAGCGGCCGGAACCAGACCTCCTCGGGTTCCTCGATCTGGTGGCGCTCGGAACGGTCGCCGACGTGGTGCCGCTCAAGGGTCTCAACCGCGCTTTCGTCGCCAAGGGTCTGTTGGCGCTGCGCCGCCGCGACAATGCCGGGCTCACCGCCTTGATGGATGTCGCGCGGCTCGGCGGCCCGCCCGAGCCTTGGCATCTCGGCTTCCTCCTGGGACCGCGCATCAATGCCGGAGGCCGCATCGGCCGAGCAACCCTCGGGGTGGATCTGCTCATGCAGGACGATGCGTCCGAATGCGCGCGCCTCGCGGCCGAGCTCGATCGACTCAACCGCGAACGTCAAACGATCGAACTCGCCACCTTGGCGCAGGCCGAGGCCGAGGCCATGGCCGCGCTCGGTGTCGAGGAGAAGGGCGCCGTCGTCGTGACCGCCGCCGATGGCTGGCACCCGGGCGTCGTCGGCCTCGTCGCCGCGCGATTGAAGGAGCGGTTCGGACGGCCCGCTTTCGCCATCGCGCTCGAGCCGGGCGGCATCGGCACCGGCTCCGGGCGTTCGATCCCCGGCGTCGACCTCGGCCGCGCCGTGCGCCACGCCGTGAGCACTGGTCTCGTCATCAAAGGCGGCGGCCACGCCATGGCAGCCGGTGTCACGCTGCGCAAGGATACGCTGAGCGCGTTCCGCGCCTATCTCGAAGATGCGCTCGCAAGCTCGGTCGAAGCGGCGCGGCGCGAGGATGCGCTGCTGATCGACGGGGCGCTCACCGCCGCTGCCGCCAACGACGACGTCGTGGCGACGATCGCGCGCGCGGGTCCGTTCGGCGCGGGCAATCCGGAACCGGTCATCGCGCTGCCTGCCCATACCCTCGTCTATGCCGAAGAGGTAGGGCAGTCCCATATGCGTGCGCGGTTGCGTGCCGGCGATGGCTCGATCATCAACGCCATTGCGTTTCGCGCCGCCGGACAAAAGCTCGGGATCGCACTCGGGCAGAGCCGCGGGCGATCCGTGCACGCCGCCGGCACGTTGTGCCTCGACCGCTGGAACGGTGTCGAACGGGTGCAGCTGCGGATGATTGATATAGCGCCGGCTGACGCCAGCCTCGGCATTCATTAACATCGTTCATGCCCGTCCTAGGGGTCGGCAGAAGTCGGTCCCAGCGCACGCGCAGCCGGAGGCACCCCGATGGCAACCCAATTTTCGCGTCGCTTCGTCATCGCGGGCGCCACCGCAGCCGGATCGACCATCATCGTGAAGCCGACGCGCGCCGCCGACCATAAGTTCGTGCAGTATCACAATCAGCCGGTCGGCGGCACGCTGCACAAGAATCTCGTCGCCATGTGGGATGCGGTTCGCGCCGAGACCAACGGCCGCGTCGAGACGACCGTGTACGCCGAAAACAACAAGATCGCGGGCGGCGATCCCGAGGCGCTGAAGAAACTCCTCGCCGGCGAAATCCAGTTCTTCACGCTCATGGGCGGCATCATCGGCACGGTCGTGTCGGTGGCGGAGGCCCAACAGGTCCCATTCGCCTTCAAGTCGGCGCCGGAGGCGCACAAGGCGATCGATGGGCCGTTCGGCCGCTATATCGGCGAGGAGATGGCGGCCAAGGGCATGTATCTTTTTCCCGTTGCCGGCTTCGACAACGGCATGCGGCAGGTGACGACCGTCAACCGCCCGATCGCGAAGCCGGACGATTTCGCCGGGATGAAGATCCGCGTTCCACCGGGGCAGATGATCTTCGACACTTTCGCGGCGTTCGGGGCGCAGCCGATCACGACGCCCGCCAATCAAATCTACGACGCCCTCAAGAGCGGCAGAGTCGAGGCGCAGGAGAATCCGCTGGCGATCATGCAGGGATACAAGCTCGACGAGATGGTGAAGTATGTCAGCATGACCAACCATATGTGGTCGGGCTTCAACCTGATGGCGCACTTGAGCACGTGGACGGCGCTCCTCGACGGGATCAAGGGCGTGATCGAGAACAACGCCGCAAAATATGTGCGCCAGCAGCGCGAGGAGCAGGGCAGGCTCAATGCCGGCCTGCGGGATACTTTTGCCGCGCGCGGGATCGCGTTCAACGAGGTCGACCAGGCGGCGTTCCGTGCGCGCCTTCCGGGCGTCTATGCGACCTGGAAGGACAAGCTCGGCAACAAGTGCTGGAGCTTGCTCGAAGCCGAGGTCGGAAAGCTGGGATGATAGCCGGCCATCGCCCGCGCCGGCGGGCGATGGGCAAACGCGACACCTTCTCAGGTCGAATATTCCCGCCAGCCGCGCCTGACTTGCAGAAAGATCGAGGACGATGTCGAAACTTAAGCTCTCCGTCGCGGTCGGCAACTACGACCGGGTGCGTCCGCTCATGGACGGCGTGGTGCAGATCGACGGCGTCGATCCGGTGTTCATGAACCTGCCGCCCGAGGAAATCTTCTTCCGTGCCTTTCGCGGCAAGGATTTCGACATCTGCGAATTGTCGATGTCGAGCTTCGCGGTAAAGACCGCCGAACGCAATTGCCCCTATGTGGGAGTGCCGGCGTTCGTGTCCCGCGCCTTCCGTCACAACTCGATCTACGTGCGCAAGGATCGCGTCAAGTCGCCCGCCGATCTCAAAGGCAGGCGCGTCGGACTGCCGGAATATCAGCTCACCGCCTGCGTGTGGGCCCGCATCATTCTGGAAGACGACCACGGCGTGAAGCCGTCCGACATTGTCTGGGTGCGGGGCGGGATCGAGCACCCCGGCCGGCCGGAGAAGATCGCCATCAAGCTCCCAGCCGGCGTGCGCATGGAGGACGCGCCACAGGACGTCACCATTTCCGAACTCTTGGAGCGCGGCGACATCGACGGCTTCATTGCGCCGCGCGCGCCGAGCCTCGCGGGCAGGAAGAATCCCCATATCGGTTGGCTGTTTCCCGATCCGATCGCCGCCGGCCGCGATTATTTCATGCGCACAGGCATCTTTCCCATCATGCATATCACCGGTATCCGACGCGAACTCGTCGACCAGCACCCGTGGCTACCGGCGGCGGTCCTCAAGGCGTTTCAGCAGGCCAAGGCCAAGTGCCTCGAGGCGCTCGAAGACACCGCCGCGAGCAAGGTGACGCTGCCCTTCGTCGAGGAGCAGCTGCGCGCCGCGCGCGAGTTCATGGGGCGCGACTTCTGGTCCTACGGGCTCGCGCCCAACCGCAAGGAGCTCGAGACCTTCCTGCGTCACCACCATGCGCAGGGTCTTTCCTCACGACTGGTGTCGCCTGAAGAGCTGTTCCATCCCTCGACCCACGAAAGCTTTGCGATCTAGCGCAATCGCGGGCGAGAGCGTCACTTCTTCTCGGTTCCGCGCAGCATGGCCGCGGTCGCGACCGCCGAATAGCCTGGCTCGACCCGCACATCGACCACGGCCACCTGGCCCGCCTCGACCGCCGCGATCGCCTTCTCGAAGGTCGGCACCAGATCGGTGGTCTTGGTCACGGGGTCGAATCCAACCGCTCCCTGCGCCCGTCCGAGCCCGGCACAATCGATGTCGGGATCGGAGATGCGCTGCCCAATCCAGCGGTTCTCCGGCGGCCGATTGCGCAGGCGAGCGACGCGCTCCTGATGCAGCTCGTCGTTGAAGAACGAACGGTTGTTGCAGACGACCACCAGCAGCGGAATGCGGTAGTGCACCGCGGTCCAGAGCGCGGTCGCGCCCATGCAGAAGTCGCCGTCGCCGCAGATCGCGACCGGCAGCCGTCCCGAGCCTTTGAGCGCCAGCGCGGCGCCGACGGAAATGCCGGGCCCGCCTCCGACGCCGCCGCCGCCCTCCGAGCCGATGTAATCGAGCGGATGACGAAACGGCCAGGTGGCGCCGTTCCACGAGAGCGGCAGGTGCGTGAGGGTGACCTCGCGTTCGCCGACCGCCGCCTTGAGCGACCGCGCGAGGTCGTCGACCCGGAGCGGGCCGCTCGCCGGTTGGTATGTTTCCGCGCTTGCCTTCACCGCCGCGGGCTTGCGCGCCTTGGCGCCGCCGAGCGCGGCCAGCAGTTTCGGCACGGCCTCGTCGGGCGTCGTCGGCAACTGCAGATCGACCGGCGGCAGGCCCTCGTAATCCATGCTCCAGCCGTTGTGGATGTGGAAGTCGGCGCTGACATTGATGATCTTCGCCTTCGGCGCCTCGTGGCCGAGTGCGTTGCGCAGGCCGCCCGCGAGGTCGACCCAGTCGAGCGCAAGGATCACGTCGGCCGCTTTGATGGCCTCAATCGCCTCGGGCACCATCGCGTTCGACGCCGGGGCGCCGGCGTGCAGCGGGTGATCGGTCGGGAAGCCGCAACCGATCTTGAGGTCGCTGATCACTTTGGCATTGAGCGCCTCTGCGAGCGCGACACGGTCGTTCCAGCCGTCGATGCTGCGTGACACGCGCCCCATCAGGATGACGGGGTGGTGCGCGGCCTTGAGGATCGCCGCCGCGGCCTCGACGTGTTCGGCGGACGCCGCGGGATCGGCGAGCGGCATGAAACGGGCGGCCTCGATCGGCGCGAGCGGCTCCGCCAGCCTTGCCTCCTGCATCTCGGCATCGAGATTGATGTAGACCGGCCCTTTGGGCGCCGTGTCCGCGATCCAGGTGGCGCGTATGAGCGCCTCGCGGGCGGCGGCGGGAGAGGCGGGCTGGTCATCCCATTTGGTGTAGTTGCGAACGATCGCTCCCTGATCGCGCGCGGTGTGAATCCAGTCGATCCAGGGCCGGCGCTTGACGGCGTCCACTGGACCGGTCGCGCCGAGGACGACGACCGGCTGGCGATCGCACCAAGCGTTGAAGATCGCCATGGTGGCGTGGAACAGCCCGACATTGGAATGCACGGCCGCGGCCATGGGCTTGCCGGTCACCTTAGCGTAGCCCTGGGCGAGGGCGACCGCGCTTTCCTCGTGCAGACAGAGCAGCATCTGCGGCGTCTCGTTGCCCAGGAAGTTCACGATCGAATCGTGCAGCCCGCGATAGCTCGCGCCGGGATTGAGCGCGATGTAGGGAATTTCGAGCGCGCGCAGCGTGTCGGCAACCACGTCGCTGCCGAAAGCAGGTGCGTTCGTGCCGGTGAGATTGGCCGGGCGCTCGAGCGCGCGCAGCGAGGGATGGGCAGCGCTCGCAGGCTTTCCGGCGGCGGGCGCCACCTTGGCTTTTGCGGTCGTCACGGGGATGATCCTTGGGTTCTCCGAAAGGAGCCCCATAGAACCGGATCAGAGGCCTTGGCGCAACCGCGCCAGAAGCTTCACGCCGGCATAGCCGTCCGCGGGCTGCATGCCGGCCTTGCGCTGGAAATTGCGCACCGCAATCATGGTGTCGTTGCCGACGCGCCCATCGGTGCCGCCGGTGTCGAAGCCGAGGTCGGTCAGGCGCTTCTGGATTTCCTGCACTTCCGCGAGCGTCGGCGTGCGCTCCCCGCCGGGGAAGGACTGTACCAGCGGCCCGCCGCCCATGATGCGGTCGCCGAGATGCACGATCGACAGCGTATAGTTCATCGAGGGGTTGTAGGAGCGCACGGCATAGAAATTCGGACCGAGCAGGAACGCCGGTCCGCCCGGCACCGGCATCCAAAGCTTTGCCGATGCATTGGGCTGCGGAAACGCCTTGCCGTCGGCGCGCGTCACGCCGGCCTTCTGCCAGCTTTCGTAGGTTCGTGACGGCCCTCCGCCGCTCGTCCCGCCAACCCCGCGCACTTCGTAGCCCCAGTGCTCGCCAGGGCGATACTTGCCGCGCTTGACGAGATATTGCGCCGTGCCGGCGAGCGCGTCGTCGGGCTTGCCGAAGGGCGAGGCCCGCCCGTCGCCGTCATAGTCGAGGCCGACATTGAGCCACACCTCCGGCATCCACTGGGTATGGCCCATGGCGCCCGCCCAGGAGCCGCGCATCTCCTCGGGCGTGCTCCAGCCGCGCTCGATGATGACGAGTGCGTTGAGCAGTTCCTGTTCCCAATAGGCGCGACGGCGCGGCTCGCCCCACGCGAGCGCCGCGAGCGCGGGGATGACCGGGCGCATGTGGTTCTTCTGCACGTCCGGATCGCCGAAGGCCGATTCGATGCCCCAGAGCCCGAGCATGATCCCGCGGTCGACCCCGTAGTCCTTCTCGATGCGGGCAAAGAGCGGCGCGTATTCCTTCGCCTTCTCCTTGCCGGTCGTGATGCGCCAGTCGGAGACGCGGCGATTGAGGTATTGCCAGAGCTGTTCGTTGAATTCGGGCTGAGAGCGGATGAGCTCAAAAACTGTCGTATCGGGTTTGATATTGCCCATAACCCGTGTGTACGTGGCGTCGGATATGCCACGTGCGCGCGCCCGCGCGCGGAAGGCTGCGACCCACTGGTCGAATGACGATTTGCTTGCCTGCGCGCGTGCCGTTGCGCTCCACGTTGCCGCGGCCGCCGCCAACATGGACAGACAGGCTCGCCTTGACAGGGGAAGATTCGTCCACTCGCTCATCGCGCCGTGTCCCGGGTTCCTTTGGCGGCGGCGATTCTACAGCCGTTTCTGTCGGCTTTGCGGCCGCGTCCGCGGGCGGCACAGGGGCCACAGCGGGCAGCGGCTTGGCGGGGATCGACGCGGTCGGGAGGTCGTCTTTGACGTTTTGTTCCTTGATTTCCTCGCCGCGGCCGCGGATCAGCCGCTCATATGAGGCCACCAGCGTCATATAGGGATTGACGAAGGCCCAGCCGTATTTCGTCGGCACCTGCAGGTCGAAGTGAAGGTGATAGGTGGTGGCGCGCTCGCGCCGGAAGAAGTTGCCGACCTTGCCGATGACCTCGCCCTCGTGCACGAAGCGACCGCTCACCAGGCCGTCGGCGTTGAATTGCTTGGGCAACATGTGCAGGTAGCGGAAGCGCAGGCGCTCGTTGGGCGCGTTGACCACGATGTAAAGCGCCTCCTGGGTGGGCGCGCGCAGCACCACACCGTCGCGCACGGCGACCACGTCGTGCAGATAGGGCTCGCAGCGGTTCGCCCCCTCGATGCGCTGCTTGCAGAAGGCCGGGCGGATGTCTTGCCCCTGGTGACCGAGACCCCCGGGACACTGGCCGACATAGAAGTTGCGGGTCTCGCAGAAATTGTCCCGCCACGGATAGGAGTAATTCTCAGGGGCCGATTCATCCAAAACCAGCATCTGGCCGTTCACGCGACAGCGATAGGCCCGCACGCCGCCCAGCGTTCCGGCCCCGGAACGTCCGGTCGCCTCGCAGTTTCCCCAATTCATGAAGGACTGGGAATTGGCGAAGGCCGGCGCGTCGGCGAGCGGGAAACGGATCTTGGAATAGACCGTGTGGTCGGCCACGCCGCCTTTGCGCCGAAAGCCGGTGCCAGGAAGGATGTCGCCCGGGCTGTAGTAGGTGAAGACCGTGGACTGCTCCGCCGGCCGATCGATGGTATCGGGGGCGATCGTCGCCGGTTGGGTCTGCGGCGCGCCGCCCGCGATGCGCAGCGACTTGAGAAAGCGAATCGCAACCTTGTCGGCGTCGCGGCATGACATTTTGCGGAACCGCAACCTGCCGTCCGAGCATTCGATCGCGACGACATAGGGCACCCCGTAGCGCACGAAGGTGTAGCGCACGTAGTTTTCGAGAAACATGCGGCGGATGCCGGGGAATTCATCGAGGCCATGGACCGGCCATCCGACCATGCCCCGAGGCTCGTCGAGCTCGTAAACGAGCGCGGAGCCTCCGATGTGGATGTAGATCGTATCGGGAAAGCCTATCCCCAATTCGCGCATCTCCTGCGCGCGGGCGACGACTACGGCGTCATAGCCGGCCGGCCCGGGATAGAAGAACGGCACCGCGTTGAAGCCGAAGAGATAAGTGTCGGCCGACGCATTCGCGCTCGCAGCGGCCGGGTCGGATGCGGCGGCGGCGCGGTCGCGCACAAACGCCGCCGTATCGAAGGGCAGCAGCACGGGCACCGGGCTCGCGGCGATATTGGCGAAGCGCTCGCTGGTCGCGCCATTGAGCTTCGCCATCACCTCCGGCACGACCACCGGTTTCGGCACATCGAGCGCGTCGAGCTCCACGGCGACCGCGTCCCAATCGACGTGGGCGGGGGCGATGCGCGGGCTCTTCATGTCCTGCGCGGCCGCGGCGATGACGCCGGCGGCGAGCGCGAGGCCCGCAATTCCGAATCGCAACATGACGCTCCATACCTTGCCGGAGCAGTCGCCGCGACGTCCGGGCACGAATCAAGTATTGCCGCGGCCGCCGATTCTGCCAAGTAGGTTAACAAAAACGATTTGCAGTGTTGCAAATGGGTTGCGCGTTCGTCCAGTTCTTTTGTCGCGGAAATAAATACGTCAGCCCTTGGCGCGCTCGACGTAGGAGCCGTCCGCCGTCATGACCACGATCTTCGTCCCCGGGCCGACGAAGGGCGGGACCATGGTGCGCACGCCGTTCGACAGCAGCGCGGGCTTGTAGGAGGAGGCGGCAGTCTGCCCTTTCACCGACGGCTCGGTCTCCACCACCTCCAGGGTGGCCTTCTGGGGAAGCTCGATCGAGACCGGCACCCCCTCGTGGACGGAGAGCATGACCTTCATCTCCGGTTGGAGGTAGGCGGCCTGGTTGCCGATGATGTCGGCGGGCAGCGTCACCTGGTCGTAGGTCTCGGTGTTCATGAAATGAAAGCCGCCGCTGTCCTGGTAGAGGTATTGATGCTCGCGATCCTCCACGTAGGCGCGTTCGACCTGCTCGGTCGTCTTGAAGCGCTGCGCCACTTTCACGCCGTCGCTGATCCGGCGCATGTCGACCTGAGTGGTGGGGGTACCCTTGCCGGGATGGAAGCTTTCGGCATTGAGGACGACATAGAGCTTGCCGTCGAATTCGACGATATTGCCCTTGCGGAGCGAGCTGGCGATGATTTTCACGGCGAGTTTTCCTCGATTACCGGACGAGCGCGGCCAATCCTGGGCCCTAATGTCGCGCCGCACCATACTGATCTTGCGTTAGATCGCCAGCGATTTTCACGGCTGCTGGACGGTTGAGACCGCGCTGGAAGGAGCGCCCCTGATGCCGCCGCCCTTTTGGGCTCTGCACGCCGGCCGACGGCCCTTCCTGCTCGGGCGCATGCGCATGGCTGCGGCGTTGCGGCAATTCTTCGCGGCGCGGGATTTCGTCGAGGTCGAGACCGCGACGCTGGTGCCTTCGCCGGGGAACGAGACCCATCTGCATGCCTTCGCGACCGATCTGACCGCGCCAGTCGGCACACGCACGCGACTCTATCTGCGAACCTCGCCCGAATTCGCCTGCAAAAAATTGCTGGCGGCCGGTGAACGCCGCATCGTCGAGTTCGCCCGCTCGTTTCGCAACCGCGAGCGCGGCGCCCTGCACCATCCCGAATTCACTATGCTCGAGTGGTATCGGGCACAGGAGCCTTACGAGGTCCTGATGGAAGACTGCGCAGCTATTCTCGCGCTCGCGGCGGAGGCGGCGGGCTCGAAGCGGTTCTCGTTCCGCGGCCGCGCCATCGATCCGTTCGCCGCGCCCGAGCGATTGACGGTGGTGGAAGCGTTTGCGCGCCATGCCAGCATCGATCTCTTGGCGGTGCTGCCGCCGCAGCCCGCGGCCGCCTTCGCCGCCGCCGCTCATGCCGCCGGCGTCCGCACGGCGGCCGACGATACCTGGGGCGACGTTTTCAGCCGCGTGCTGGTCGAGAAGATCGAACCGCGCCTCGAGCAAGGGCGGGCAACCATCCTTTACGAATATCCGGCGGTGCAGTCGCCGCTCGCCCGGCCGAAAGCTTCCGAGCCGCGCCTCGCCGAGCGCTTCGAACTTTATGCCTGCGGGGTCGAGCTGGCGAATGGCTTCGGCGAGCTCATCGATGTGGCCGAGCAACGCAAACGGCTCGAACACCAGATGGCGGAGAAGGAGCGCATCTACGGCGAGCGCTATCCGATCGACGAGGATTTTCTGAACGCCCTTGCAGCGATGCCGGAGGCGTGCGGGATTGCGCTCGGCTTCGATCGGCTGGTCATGCTCGCGACCGGGGCCGCTCGCATCGACGAGGTGATGTGGACGCCGATATCCGAAACGTGAATGATCGAGGAACGAAAGGACGACGCCGCATGCTGCCGTTCCGCGCCCAGCTTCACATCGTCGTGGCGGTCGCAGCCTGCCTTGCGCACCCGGCTGGGGCGCAGACCTATCCGACGCAGAACATCACGTTGCAAGTCGCCTTCGCGGCCGGCGGCATCGCCGACGTCGTCGCCCGTCTGGCGGGGCAGAAGCTGAGCGAGCGTTTCGGCCAGGCGGTGGTGGTGGAAAACCGCGGTGGCGCCGGCGGCAATCTCGCCGCGAAAGCGGTGAGCGGCGCGGCGCCCGACGGTTACACCATCCTCGCCACCACCACCTCCCTTGCCGTCAACGAGACCGCCACCAAAAACAAGGGCTTCTCGGTCGACGATCTGCGCGCGATCGCGATCGTGGCCTTTAGTCCGGACGTTCTCGCCGTGCATCCGAGCAATCCGGCCAAAGACTTGAAGGAGTTCATCGCCAACGGGAAGATGAGAAGCTTCACCTATGGGAGCGCCGGCGTCGGCACGGGTCCGCATATCGGCGCGGAATATTTTTTCCGCGAGATTGCCAAGGTGCAGGCCGTGCACGTGCCGTTCACCGGCGGCGCCCCGGCCGTCACCGCGGCCATCGGCAACCATGTCGACGCCATCGTGCTGACGCTGCCGACCGTGGTGCCATCCATCACGCAAGGGCTTCTGCGCGGCATCGGGCTTGCGAGCGCGGCGCGCAATTCGGCCGTGCCGAACGTGCCGACTTACGGCGAGATGGGGTTCCCCAACGTCTATTCGGGCTCGTGGGTCGGCTTTTTCGCGCCCGCGAAGACGTCCGATGCGGTGGTGGCGAAGCTCAATGCGCAGATCAATGCGATCATGCAGGAGCCGCCGGCGCAGGAGAAGCTCAAGACCATCGGCTTCGACGTGATGTTCAAGAACGAGGTCGAGGCCGCGGACTATTTCAAAACCGAAGTGGCGAGCTGGGGGAGGATGACCCGCGCGATCGGCTATTCGAGTGATTGATCGTCGCGTCGTTCCCGCGCATAGCGCGTCGTCAAGGGCGTTCACGCCCGTCTTCGACGGGCTATGGACGCGCGTAAACCCGCTTATGCTGGGGACCCATATTCCAGAGGCGGTGGTTATGGGTCCCCGCAACGGGGTCCCCGCGACGCATAGCGCGTCACAGACGCGCGTAGACGCGCTTTTGCTGTCGCGGGGTGCCCCTCGCGGGGACGACAGTTTACGAGCTGATGAGTCGGACCGCTATGAACTCGGCCGAAGCAAGGCTTCCGCCTGCGTGATGGAGCAGCAAAGCGCGTTAGTGGCTCACCACCACGTTGAGGATTGCCGTCTTTCCCTCTTTGGTGGCGGCGAGCGCGCTTGACAGCGCGACCTCCAACTCGGCGCGGTATTCCACCCGCTCGCCATGGAAGCCGAAATGGCTTCCCAACTGCTCATAGTCGGGTCCGTCGATGGTCACGCCGAAATGCAGGTCTTTGCTGGCCGAGGCGCCATCGGGATAGTGATGGACGTGGCCCTTGCGCATCGCCTCGTATTTCTTGTTGTTGAGGACGATGATGATGATCGGCAGCTCGTGCCGCTTGGAGGCGCCGAGCGCCTGGATGATGGGGTTGTAAAGGAACGAGCCGTCGCCGATGAGCAGCGCCACCGGCCGCGTGGGCGCCGCCAGCTTGATGCCGAGCGCGGTGCCGATCCCCTGACCGAGGCCACCCGAGCCGCGAAAGAAGCTTTGCGGCGTGGTCTGCGGGAGGTGCTGGCGGATGAGGGGAGAATGGGTGATCGTCTCGTCCACGTAGATCGTGTCGGCGGGCATCACCTCTGCGAGCGCGCCCAGGAGCGAGAGCGGATCGATGGCGCTCCCGTTCTGCGCCTTCTCCCGCGCGGCACGCAGCTCCGAGACGTAGTTCTCGTGCTCGCGGGTCCAGCGCTGCCGCCGCGCGCTCACCGTGGCGGCATCGATCTTCGCCGACTTCGTTGCTGCGATCAGCAACGTGAGCGACTCGGCGATATCGCCTTCGAGATAGTAGTCGGCGTGCAGCGTCTGGTAGACCATGTGGTCCTTGAGCGGGTTGTCGTGGACCGCGACGATCTTGCCGCTGGTCGGCCGCCGCCGTGGCGGATACCAGGGCGCGCGAGCGCCCACGAGCAGGACGAGATCGGCAGCCTCGAGCGCCTTGTATCTGCCCATGCCGAGATAGAGCGGGTGATTGGTCGGAAAATTTGCGTAGGCGTTGACGCGACCGTTGATCACCGCAATGGCGAGGAGATCGGCGAGCTCCACGAGGGCTGAGAACGCCTTGGGGTCCCGTCCGGCGGTCTCCGTCACGATCACCGGGTTCTTGGAATTGCGCACGAGCTCGGCGACTTTGGCGACGTCCTCCTGCCGCGGCCGCACGATCGGCGCCGGTGGCACCTCGCGCGCGGCGGCGGGCGGCGTCCAGTCGTGCAGCATGTGTTCGAGCGCCACGTTGAGGTAGATCGGCCCCTTCGGCATGCGCTGCGCCATTTCGCCGGCGCGGATCACGCTCTCATAGAGCGTATGGGGGCTGGTCACGGCGCGCGCCCATTTCGCAACCGGCTCGACCAAGCGCTCGATGCCACCGACGGTGAGGCCGCCATACCACTGCGCCTCGATGTCGAGGGCGGGGTCTTCGCCGAGCGTTTGGGATTCGCCCGACATGACCACCATGGGCACCTCGTTCTGCATGGCGCCGTGGATGCCCATGCTTCCCTGCAGCACGCCGACGCCGGCGTGCAGCAGCACCGCCTGCGGCCGCCCGGTCATCAGCGTGTAGCCGGTGGCCATGTTGACCGCGAGCGTCTCGTGCCAGGACTCGACGAAGGCCGGGCCGGCCTTGTTGTCGAGCTTCTGGCGCGCGAGCGCCTCCCAGATCGGCGACCATTCCGAGCCCGGCGAGGACATGATGTAGTCGATCTTGAGCTTACGAAACGCCTCGAGGATCGCCTCGCCCCCGTCGAGATAGTTCTTCATCTTGTCCTCGCTTGCACGATTGCGCGGCGCATACCAACACCGAATTTGGCGGTCCGCAAGCCGACACGGGCGGCGCGCGGGCGGGATCTGCCTTGCACCGCCCGCTTCGCGCCAGCGCGGCGGACACCGATTGACATTTGACCGGCCTCGCCGCATCAGCGAGACGTTTTGCCCGCCATGAGGCCGCAAGCGAGAAGACTTCACGCCAGGACATCGTCATGAAACCAGCACGCAAGACGCTGCGCCGCCCCGATGAGCTCGTCTCAGCCGGATTGATTGCACACGAGCGCCGCGGCGAGATCGAAGCGGTCGCCGCGCGCTACGCGCTGGCGCTGACCGCGGAGGTCGCCGAACTCATCGATCCCGCCGATCCGCGTGATCCCATTGCGCGGCAGTTCGTTCCCGCGGCGGCGGAACTCGACACCCGGCCCGAGGAGATGGCCGACCCGATCGGAGATGATCCCCACAGCCCGCTCGAGGGCATCGTGCACCGCTATCCCGACCGCGTGCTGCTCAAGCCCGCCCACGTTTGCGCGGCCTATTGCCGCTTTTGTTTCCGGCGCGAGGTCGTTGGGCGCGCTCGCGCGCTCTCACGCGCGCAGCTCGACGCCGCCATGACTTACATCCGCGCCCATTCCCAGATCTGGGAGGTGATCCTCACCGGCGGCGATCCGCTCGTGCTCTCGCCGCGGCGTCTCGGACAAATCGTCGACATGCTCGCGGCGATCGACCACGTCAAGGTGATCCGCGTGCACACGCGCGTGCCCGTGGTCGCGCCCGCGCGGGTGACGGCGGCGCTCGTGCGCGCGCTGCGTGCGCCGGGCAAGGCGACCTACGTGGTGCTGCACGCCAACCACGCGCGCGAGCTCACGCTCGAGGCGCGCGCGGCTTGCGCGCGCCTCATCGATGCCGGCATTCCCATGCTGAGCCAGACGGTGCTCTTGCGCGGCGTCAACGACGAGGCGGCGACGCTCGGCGAATTGATGCGCGCGTTGGTCGAATGCCGGATCAAGCCCTACTACCTCCACCACGGCGATTTCGCGCCCGGCACCGCGCAGTGGCGCACCGGCATCGAAGAAGGTCAGGCGCTGATGCGTGCGCTCCATGGCCGGCTCTCCGGCCTCTGCCAACCGACTTATGTGCTCGACATCCCCGGCGGCCAGGGCAAATCGCCGATCGGGCCGAATTATCTAGCCCGCGTCGGCGGCACGAACGGCGCGTTGCGCTACGAGGTCGAGGATTTCAACGGCCGCCGCCACGCTTATCCGCCGGCGCGCCGCGAAAGCTCCCTGTAAAGAACAGGGGAAGCGGGCAAGCCCGGGTTGAGTGGGGAGGGGAACGCACCGACTTCGCGGTCCTAAGGTGTCACCACCAACCGCCGCCACCGCACCACACCTCGCAGGTGTTGCGACGATAGAAGTTATAAAAGCGCGCAGCGACGCAACGGCCGTTCCAGTCGCCGGCGATGAGCCTGATGCGTTCGCCTGCGGCCCAGCTGAAACACGCCGGCGTCCGCGCCGTGAATCGGGTGCCGTTGATGATGAAATTGCCGCTGTAGGGGGGCTGCACGACCTCGATCACGTGCTGCTCGGGCGGCAGAGAGTACCGGTACTGGTAGTAGTACTGGTAGTACCCCGGGCGAGTGTATTCCGTCTCGTCCGCAAGGGCCGGCGCGGATACCAACATGGCCAACGCGAACGCCGACATGCATTTGAACATGATCTTCGCCTCCCCCGCTAGTGTCCCGATTCCGAAGTTCGCCAGCCCGTACCCGCACGCTCTCCTGCGAACTTCGGAATCAAAGGGACACTAGCAAACTTGTGACTCTAGTGTGGGTTTTGGATTTGAAATTCCTATGCGAACTCGCTGCAAATCCGTAGGAACTTCAAATCCACCGCACCAGCGGTGCCCGAAAGGATAAAGGCGATCTTCAGCGCTGCCAAGGGAATGCCAAAGGAATGGCAAGAGAGCACGTTCGTATCGGCGTTGCGGGCATGGGCCGGCGTTGGGGGCATATTGCCAATTTTGTGGAATGTGCGCGCGTCATCCGCTAGTGGTACAGGCAATGCTCGTCATCTCGATCGTTCTCGAAGCTGCGGTTGCGATCGTTGCAGTTTTGGCGGCGCGCAAGGGCAAACCGTATATCTACGGCCTTGCATTTACGTTCGGCGCCTACGTGCTCTATGATCTCGCCCGTCTTCTGCAGTGGGATGTTCAGGGAGGACTTCTTTCCGGACTCTTTCTGCTCGCGACCGTCACCGCGCTGATCGCGGTATGGGGACTTTACCGGGACCAGATAACCCCTCGAGGAGCTCAACCATGTCGAGACTTGCTTGGATCGTCCTGCTCGCAACGCTGACGGCCGCGCCCGCGGCGGCGCAACAGGGCGCGATCCCCGACCTTCGCGGCACCTGGAAAGGCACCAGCGAGTCGATCATCCTCGGGGCGGGCAATCCGCATCATGCCGCGCCCGCGCAGGCCGAGCCGCGGCTCAACAGCGTCGAGTTCACGATGACCGTGGACAAGCAGGACGGCCGTCGCTTCTCCGGCACGTTTTCCTCGCCGCGCGGCAACGATAAGTTCGTCGCCGCGATCTCGCGCAACAACACGATTTTCGTGGTCGACGACGATGGCTATACGGTCGGCACGATGTTGGCGCCAAATCGCATGGAGTGGTGCTACATGCACCTGTCGCAGGCCACCCGCCTGGTATCCTGCACGGAGCTGACCAAACAGCCGTAGCGCGATCCACCCGCTTGGAAGTCGCGCCTGCCGCGTAGCTTTCGAGCCGTGGCCGATGGAAGCGCTATAAGTAACTGGCGCGCCGCGGTCGATGAAGATGGGCACTACTGCTTCGCTGTGGCGCTATGACGCAATACTCCAATCTACGACAACCCGCCCGATCACTTGACGACGCCGGCACAGATACTCCGACGCGATAACGGTCTGACTATGTGTTGCACCGATCACCACGGTGAGGTTATCGCCGCATCTGGAACCCGAGCTGTTGCGCCCAGCTTAGCGTATCCCAGACGATCCATTCTTCCGCGATCTGCCCGTTGGCGATGCGGAAGATATTGACCCCCGGAATGGAGATCGGCCGATCCGTCGGCGGCGCGATGCCGAGCGGCGTGCGCAGCGGTCCCCGCTCCGTTCCGTGCGTCGTCCAGCGCAGCGCGACCTTGTCGCCTTCCGCGATCATGTCGTCGATCGTGACACGCAGATCCGGGGCGGCAGCGCGGTAGCTCCTGATCCCCTGCTCGCGCGCCGCGCGGTCATTCTGATTCGCAGGCGCGCTGTGATTGACGTAGTTCGGCGCGAACAGCTCGTTGAACACTGCAAAGTTTCCCTTGTTGTGCACCTCTTCGATGAACCGCCGGATCAAGGCCTTGTTCGCCTCAACGGGCACGCCAGCGGTCATCGCCTGCTGTGTCATCTAAAGCCTCCTCTCGGTCGCCAGGTGCGTGGCCAGTATGGCACTTCCCCTCCCGGCGCGCACCCTTCATACTGTTCACACCGAGTTCCGCTACATTTTTCAAAACATTGCTCCATTCGAGGACCGCACATGACGGAATTTTCACAGAGCGCAACGCCGGAGCATGGCGCACGAATGGCGCTCGAAGGTTGCTGTAGCGTGCTCTGGCGTAAGTGGCGCGCCCTACGGGACTCGAACCCGTGTTTCCGCCGTGAAAGGGCCGAGTGCCGCAAGGGCGCTCCGCTAGGATCGCCCATTGCCGGGCTTGACCTGGTTTGACCCGGCAATCCATCCATCCTTGTAAAGATCTTCGTACAAAGAAGATGGATGCGCGGGTCATAAGCGCGTTCACGCGCGTCCGTAGCCCGGCCTAAAGGGCGTTTACGCCCGTCTTCGCGGGCTATGGACGGGCGTGAACACCCTTGAGGACGCGCTTCTGCCCGCGCATGACGGGCTGGAGAAGCGTTACAATTTAGCGCCCAGATGTTGGCCTCCCCACGTGCGAAAGGCTCGCCTCACCACTTGCCGGTGTTGGGCATGGAAACCCACGGCTCCTTGGGCGGCAGCGGGGCGCCCTTCTGCAACAGCTCGATCGAGTGCTTGTCGGGCGAGCGCACGAACGCCATCACCCCGTCACGCGGCGGCCGGTTGATGGTGACGCCGGCCTTCATCAATTTTTCGCATAGCCCATAAATGTCGTCGACCTCGTAGGCAAGATGGCCGAAATAGCGCGCCTCGCCGCAGTCTTCGCTATCCCAATTGTAGGTGAGCTCGACGAGCGGGGCGTCGCGGCCGGTGCGCTTGCTCTCTTCCACCAGCTCTTCGTCCTCCGGCGCGGCCAGAAAAACGAGCGTGTAGCGGTTCTTCTCGTCGACCCGGCGGCGCGCCTCTTTGAGCCCGAGCTTGTTGCAGTAAAAGTCGAGCGCTTGATCGAGGTTGCGCACGCGCAACATGGTGTGCAGATATCTCATAATGTGACCTCTTGGCATCACCTGGAAACCGAACGGATGAAGCATACATGATCGCGCCGGACCTGGAGACCGCTATCGACGAACTGCAGGAGCTGGTGGAGGGCGCGCGCGTCATCGCCCCGTTCACCGGAGCCGGCATTTCCACCGAGTGCGGCATTCCCGATTTCCGCTCCCCCGGCGGGCTCTGGACGAAGAATAGGCCGATCCCGTTCGACGAGTTCCTCGCGAGCCAGGCGATGCGCGACGAAGCTTGGCGGCGGCGCTTTGCCATGGACGCACAGTTTTCCGCCGCCCGGCCCGGTCGCGGGCACCTTGCGCTCGCCAGTTTCTACCGCGCCGGCAAGGCGCCGGCCGTGATCACGCAGAACATCGACAACCTGCATCAAAGCTCCGGAATATCAGCAGAACACGTGATCGAACTGCACGGCAACAATAGCTATGCCTCATGCCTGACTTGCGGCAAGCGCTATGAATTGTCTTGGGTGCGTCGGCAGTTCACCGATGCGCGCGAGCGCGCGCCCGGTTGCACCGATTGCGGCGGGCACATCAAGACCGCGACGATTTCCTTCGGTCAGCCGATGCCGGAGCGCGAAATGCGCCGCGCCGAACAATTGACGCTTGACTGTGATCTTTTTCTTGCGGCCGGCTCTTCGCTGGTGGTGTGGCCGGCCGCCGGGTTCCCCTTGCTCGCCAAACGAAACGGCGCTCGTTTGGTGATTATCAATCGCGAAGCGACCGAATTCGATGAGATTGCCGACGTTGTCATACACCAAGACATCGGAACGGTGCTTTCTCCCTTCATCGTCCACTGATTCGGCATGGCGATCGAGATTTGCACAGGCATCCACCTCTTTTGGCGCGCAAATGCATTTTGGCCTTTCCCGTTTGCCGCCGAATGATATCTTCATGACGGCGAAGATTCGAAGCGCAGACAAGAAGCGCCTGGACTGAGCGGCGGCGTTGGGGCGTCATGGCGTCGGACGGAATTGGACCGAAAGGGCCGGGCGGCGCTTTGACGAGCGGCCGCGGCATCGGTGCCGAGATCGGCGACGAGGCCGCGAGCGTCATCGAGCTCACCGGCGCCATCAAGTGGTTCGATGTCTCCAAGGGCTACGGTTTCATCGTTCCCGACAACGGGATGCCCGACATTCTCCTGCACGTGACCTGCCTGCGGCGCGACGGCTTCCAGGTCGCCTACGAAGGCGCGCGCGTCGTGGTCGAAGTGCTGCAGCGCCCGCGCGGCTTGCAAGCATTCCGCGTCGTCTCCATGGATGAATCGACGGCAGTGCATCCGGCGCAGATGCCGCCGCCGCGCACCCACGTGACCGTGACCCCGACCAGCGGACTGGAGCGGGCGCAGGTCAAATGGTTCAATCGGCTGCGCGGGTTCGGCTTCCTGACCCGCGGCGAGGGTACGCCCGACATTTTCGTGCATATGGAGACGTTGCGCCGGTTCGGCCTGGCCGAATTGCGGCCGGGCCAGTATGTGCTGGTGCGCTTTGGACCCGGGCCGAAAGGATTGATGGCGGCCGAGGTGCACCCCGAAGGCGCCCCACGCGGTCCGGCCTCGCACTGACGCCGGCGAAGACCCGCTGCCATGCGGGCGGCGCCTGCGGCCGACCCGCCCAAAGCGCGTTCTCGGCGGCGGCCTGCCCCGATCTGCAAGATCTCGAGTCTCTCTGCTATTATCGACGCGTCAATCGAGGCTTTGTCATGCGCCGTTGCCTGCTTGTTCTCCTCGCCGCGCTGTCGGTCCTGATCCCGCCGTGTGCGGGCGTCGCCGGACGCCTCGCGGCGGCCGAACTGCAGCCGCTCGAGATCGCGAGCAAGAACGGCGTGCACGTCTTCGCAGTCGAGATGGCCTCGACGCCGGAGGAGCAGGCGAAAGGGCTCATGTTTCGCCGCCAACTGCCGGAAGGGCAGGGCATGCTATTCGATTTCCACAAGGAACAGCCGACCAGCTTCTGGATGAAGAACACTTACATCCCGCTCGACATGATCTTCATTCGCGGCGACGGGCGCATCCTGCGCATCGCCGAGAACACGGTGCCGCTCTCCGAAACGCTCGTCCCTTCCGGCGGGCCGGTGCGCGCGGTGCTCGAAGTGATCGGCGGCACCGCCAAGAAGCTCGGCATCGCACCGGGCGATCGGGTGGGGCATGCGATCTTTGGCGGCGACCGGTAGCTCCGTTGCGGTAGCCGGCGCGGCTTGCTGGCGCAAACCGAACCGTGTATCGAGGCCCGACGCGACGGCGCCGGGGCATAGCGCAGCCTGGTAGCGCGGGAGTTTTGGGTACTCCAGGTCGCAGGTTCAAATCCTGCTGCCCCGACCATGTATTCGAGGCGCGAGCAAGCGACAGGCCATGATGGCACGCATCTACAAGCCCGCGAGGACCGCGATGCAGTCCGGCGCGGCCAAGACCAAGGAATGGGTGCTCGAGTACGAGCCGGAACAGCCGCGTCAAATCGAGCCGCTGATGGGCTGGACAAGCTCGGGCGACATGCGTCAGCAGGTGCAGCTACGCTTCGAGAGTCCCGAGGAAGCGATCGCCTATTGCGAGCGCCACGGCATTGCCTACCAACTCTTCAAACCCAAGCCGGTGGAGCGGCGCGGCATCTCCTACGCCGACAATTTTGCTGTCAACCGGCGCGATCCCTGGACGCACTGATCGCAGGTGGCAGTGGTCACTGATTGCTGATTACCGATTTCTGGACGGCGTGGCTCGCCGCCCACAGCGCGATGCTCGCCAGCGCCGCGATCAGCGCGATCATCACAAAGAAGCTCGCCTTCGCCATGCTGCTCCAGAAGCCGCCGAGGAATCCTGCGAGAATGTCGGCGGGCAACGTCGTGGCAAACCAGACGCCCATCATGATGGAGGTCGTGCCGGCGGGAGCGAGTCTCGAGATCAACGCCAGCCCGACCGGCGCGAGGTGAAGCTCGCCGATGGTCGCAAGGGCGAAGTAGCCCACAAGCCAGAGCGCGCTCGCCTTGCCGGCCGCGCTCGAAGCCGCGGCTGCCATCACGAGATTGGCGAGCGCGACGCACAGGCAGCCGAAGGCCATCTTGCTGATCGGGAACGGCTCGGTGCCGAGCCGGGCCTGGCGTGCCCACAGCCGTACGATCAGCGGTGTGAACACGAAGATCATGAGCGGATTGAGCGCGAGGAACCAGGGTGATGGAAACTCGCCGCGCCAAAACCCGAGATCGACCGACCGGTCGGTGAGATCTTCGGCCCAGAGCAGGATGGTGTTGCCTTGCTGATCGTAGGCGGCCCAGAACAGCGTCACCAGCGCGCAGGTGCCGATGAGCGCGCGCACGGCGCGGCGCTCACCGGCCGCGAGCGGTTTGCGCTCGCGCGCGACGGCGCTCCCGCGCGATCGTGCGTCCGCCGGCAGTGTCCTCCGGCCGCAGAGATAGATGGCGAGACTCACGAGCATCCCCACGCCGGCGGCGGCAAAGCCGTAATGCCAGCCGTATTGGACGGCGAGCGTGCCGCAAACCAGCGGGGCCAGAAACGCCCCGACATTGATGCCGAGATAGAAGATCGAGTAGGCGCGGTCGCGCCGATCGTCTCCGGGGCCATAGAGCGCGCCCACCTGGGTCGAGATATTCGGCTTGAACGCGCCGATGCCGACAATCAGCATCAACAGCGCGAGGAGAAACAGCGCTTCGAACGCCATCATGAAATGGCCGATCGCCATGAATACGCCGCCGATCACCACGGTGCGGTGCTGCCCCAACAAACGGTCGGCGACGAGGCCGCCCAGAATCGGCGTGAAATAGGCAAGCCCGGTGTAGAAGCCGAAAAGCTGCGAGGCGAGCGGCTGTGCCTCGAGCCGTCCGAACAGGAATTCGAGCGCTGCTTTGACTGCGTCGAGGCCGAGCACCGTCTCGACCCGGCCGGGGTCGAGCAGATATTTCGTCATGTAAAGGACGACCAGCGCGGCATTGCCGAAATAGGAAAAGCGCTCCCAGGCTTCGGTCGCAAACAGAACTGCCAGCCCGCGTGGATGGCCGAGAATATCGCGGCCGCCAGAGGGTGTTGTCGCCGCCGCGCGCTCGGCCTGCGCGATCATGCGGCGCCCCCCGGCAAGCGTGCGTAGATGTCGCCGGAATTGGCGCTTTGCGGCAGGCTGCGAAGCCAGCCCGTGATCTCCTCAGCGCTCACCCAGTCACGATGGACGAGGATATGGCTCTCACCGAGCGCCGCGTTGTAACGCGCATAGCCGAGCTCAGCGCAACGCTCGACGCAAGCCTCCGCCACGCCGCGTTGGATGGTGGTGAATTCGAACGATAGGGTCGGTGACGGGCGCGTGAGCCCAGCCAGCGCCTCGGATTCGGAACCCTCCACATCGATCTTGATGAAGGCGGCAGCTCCATGACGCGCAGCGAGCATATCGAGCGTGATGACCGGCACGTCGATGGTTCTGGTCCATGTTTGTTCTTCCCAGCCCGGCGCGCCATCGGCCGCCTTGCGGAACGCGTCCGAGGCGGTCGAGACCGTTGGGTTGTCGACGTTGAGGTGGAACTTGGCCATTCCCGCGCCGCGGCCGATCGCGACCGGCTCGATCGCCACCGCGCGATCGCGGCCGTAAAGGAGTTTCAGCGTCTTGACCAGCGCAGGCTGCGGCTCGACCGCGACGACGCGCGCGCCCAGGCGGCGCAGGACGGCGATGCGGTCGCCCACGTGCGCGCCGATGTCGAAGGCGAGGTCGCCCGCCGCCACGAACGAGCCGTAGAGACGGTCCATGGCCGCGCGGCGCTCGCCGTTGCCGTAATAAATCCGCAACGAACGTGCGACGCCCCGGATGGTCCGCCAGGAGTCGTACCAAGACTCGTACCAAGCCGCATGCATGGTCGCTCTATGACGCAGACTGCGACATCTCGATCGCGGGTAGCTTGAGCGCGCGCAATTCGGGCGGCGGCAGTGTCTCTTCCGGCAATCGCTCGAGCCCGAGCGCGATCAGCGCGCGCCCGAGCGCGGGAGCGGCGGTCACCACCGCGAGCGGAATCGAAAGTAGCGGGCCGGCCGCGATCAGCAAAGCATAGGGAATGGCTGAGGGCGCCGCGACCGCGAGCAGCAACACGGGCGCGACCCCGATCAAGGTCTGAGCCCAGAACTGCCGGCAGGCGAGCGACCACGGCACCTCGTGATCGTGACGCGCCTGCGCGCCCCAGTCGACGGTGCGGCCGCATGCAAGATGCGCGAGAAACAGCGTGTGGCTCGCCCACATGATCGGAGCGACCAGCACGGCGAAGACGATCGTAATCATGAAACTCGCGCTGAACCGTGCTCCCCCGCCGAACAGATGCCGCAGCTTCGCGCGCGTCAGCACGTCGATGACGGTGGCGATATTGGGCGCAAACCACATCGCCAGCACGAGCACGAGAATGGCAATGCCCGCATCCCAGCGCATGAAGTCGGCCGGTGTCGGCGCCAGCGCCACCGCCGCGCTGCCGATGAGCAACAGCCCGATCCAGGCCGGAGAGCCGAGGAACATCAGGATGGCGAAGGCGAGCTGATAGCGCGACACGGGCGGCAAGCCGGGCATGCGCAAGAAGTGCCAATACTGCATGTTGCCCTGGCACCAGCGCAGGTCGCGACGGATGAATTCCACCAGCGTCGGCGGATTCTGCTCGAAGCTCGAACCTTCCCCCGCCAGCACACGCACCCCGTATCCCGCGCGCCGCATCAGCACCGCCTCGATCTGGTCGTGGCTGAGCACGTGGCCTTTGACCAGCGCGCCTTCCGCAAGCACCGGCAGCTGACAATGCGCCACCAATGGAGCGATACGCACGATGGCATTGTGGCCCCAGTACGGCCCGCAATCGCCTTGCCACCAGGCGCTGCCGATGGTGTAGGAGCGCATGCTCAGCCGCATCCCGAACTGGAAGATGCGGGCAAAGGCGCTGGCCGAAGGCATGCCGATCACCAGGCTTTGCACGATGCCGAGCCGCGGATCGATCTGCATGATGCGCACGAGCTTGAGCACGAGGTCGACGGTCATCATGCTGTCGGCGTCGAGCATGATTGCGAAGTCGTGATCCTTGCCCCAGCGCTCACAAAAGTCGCGGATATTGCCGGCCTTGAACCCGATATTTTCCTCGCGCCGGCGGTAGGTGAGCGCGACCCGCCCGCGCCATGCCGCCGCCAGCGCCGCAAAGCGCGCGTCCTCGGCGGCGGCGATGTCAGCCTCGCTGGTGTCGCTGAGCACATAGACGTGGAAGCGCTCGCCGACGCCACGCGCGGCGAGGCCTTCCATCATAGGCTCGAGCATGCGCACGACCCGTTCGGGCGGCTCGTTGCGGATGCACAGCAGGACCGCGGTCGATGCCGTGATCGGCTCGTCGCCGCGCACGCGGTCGGCAACCGGCATGACCGCCGCCACCGGGTCGCGCGCAAAGCGCATGATCAGTAGCCCGATGGTCGCGTTCCAGACGCCGATCACGTACCAGGGCAAGGTCAGGGCGAAGAGCACGACCAAAACGAGATCGACGGCGCTGAACCCGCCGGGTGAGAGCGCGATCACGGCGAGCCAGATCAGGCCGGCCATCGTCACTCCGACGCCGAGGAACAAGAGCATCGGGCGCCACGCGGGCAGGGCGACGGGCGCGGCGACCCCGACCTCGTCGCGGGGAGAACGTTCGAGCATGAAAGGGCTTTGGTGTCTTTTCGGGGGTTTGAGGATATAGCGGTGGGCGTCCAAGTCCAATGCGGCGGAGGCCTTACGCGTGCTACTCTTTAACCTGTACCGGATGCCGGCTCGCGCTAGGGGCATTGTCCGGGGGGAATGACAACCAAGACTATGGCGAAGATACAGGGCAAGGCCCTCTGGTATGTCGGCCCCGGCCGCGCCGAGCTGCAGGAGGAGGCGATCGCCGCGCCCGAGCCCGGCGAGGTGCTGGTGCGCGCGCTGTTTGGCGCCATCAGTCGCGGCACGGAGCGGCTCGTCCATGCCGGACGGGTGCCGGAGAGCCAGTACGATCGCATGCGCGCGCCCTTTATGGGCGGCACGTTTCCCTTCCCGGTGAAATACGGCTACGCGACCGTCGGGCGGGTCGAGGCTGGGGCTGCTGAATTGCGCCAACGCATCGTTTTCAGCCTGCATCCTCACCAGAGCCTGTTCACGCTTTCGGCGCAAGCGGTGCTTCCCGTTCCGGAGGATGTGCCGGCGCCGCGCGCCGTGCTCGCCGCCAATATGGAGACCGCCCTCAACGCGGTGTGGGACGGCGCGCCTGGCCCGGCCGACCGCATCGCGGTCGTGGGCGGGGGGCTCGTCGGCCTTTTGGTTGCGTATTTGTGCGCGCGCTTGCCGGGGGCGGAGGTGACGGTGGTCGATATCGCCGCCACGCGCGCCAAACTCGCGCATGCGGTCGGCGCTCGCTTCGCCACGCCAGATGGCGCGCCGAGCGATTGCGATGTCGTCTTCCACGCGAGCGGCACGGCCGGTGGTCTCGCCACCGCGCTGCGGCTCGCGGGCGAGGAGGCTCCCATCGTCGAGCTGAGTTGGTATGGAAGCGGGGACGTGGCGGCGCCGCTAGGGGAAGCGTTCCACAGTCGGCGGCTGCGGCTGATATCGAGCCAGGTCGGCGCCGTCGCGCCGTCACATCGTTCGCGTTGGACGCATCAGCGGCGCCTCGCGGCGGCGCTTGCGCTCCTCAACGAGCCGGCGCTCGATGCGCTCCTGGCGCCCGCCATGGCGTTCGACGAGCTGCCGGCGAAATTGCCCGCGGTTTTCGGCTCCGAATCGAACGTGATCTGCCCGCTGATCCGCTACCCGGCTGCCGATGAAACGCACTGACGAAGAGGAATTTCCGTGTACGCGGTTGAAGTCTCCGACCAGATCATGATCGCCCACTCCTTCCGGGGCGAAGTTTTCGGACCGGCCCAGAAGGTGCATGGTGCGACGTTTGTCATTCGCGTGGCATTTCTCGCCGACGAACTCGACGCCCATGGCATCGTCGTCGACATCGCCCGTGCCCACGACGTGCTCAAGGAAGCGCTCGCCCCGCTCAACTATCGCAACCTCGACGAGCTGCCGCAGTTCAAGGGCACCAACACGACCACCGAATTCTTGACCAGGCATCTGTTCGAGCACCTCGCGGGTGCGGCGCGCGCGGGCAAGCTCGGCCGCGACGGCCGCGAGCTCAAATCGATCCGCGTGACCGTTGCGGAATCTCCGCTTGCGCGCGCCTGGTACGAGGCGCCGTTGTGGTGAGGAAGGCCGCCTTCGCTGTGCCGGGCGACCTTGCGGCCCCGACCGGGGGCTATGCCTACGACCGCCGCATCATCGCGGAGCTTTCGCTGCGCGATTGGCGCATCGAGGTCGTCGACCTTGGCGACGGATTTCCGTATCCCGCCGCCGATACCCGCGCCGCGGCCTGCGTACGACTTGCGGCGCTGCCGCCTGGTCATCCGGTCGTGATCGACGGCCTCGCCTTCGGGGTACTCGCGGAGGCCGCCGCGGCGCTGCGTGCGAGCCATCCATTGGTCGCGCTGGTGCATCATCCGCTCGCGCTCGAATCGGGCTTGAGCGCCGCTGATGCGGCCTCCTTGCGCGCGCGCGAACGTTCGGCGCTGGCCTGCGCGCGGCACGTGATCGCGACCAGCGCGGCGGTCGCGCGGCTCCTGGTCGACGACTACGGCGTCGCGGCGGGCCGCGTGAGCGTCGTGGAGCCGGGAACGGATCGCGTTTCGCCACCGCCGCGCAAGCGCGAAGGTGAGGTCAAGCTGCTCGCGGTCGGGTCGGTGATCCCGCGCAAGGGCTACGACGTGCTGGTCGCCGCGCTCGCCCGGCTCCGGCAGCTGCCGTGGCGCCTCATCATCGCCGGCGATTACGGGCGCAGCCCGCAAACGTCTCGGCGCCTCAGGGCCGAGATCGCGCGGCTCGGGCTTGCCGACCGCATCATCCTGCTCGGCGCCGTGACCCCCGGAGAGCTGTCGCCACTCTACGCATCCACCGATCTGTTCGTGCTGCCGTCGCGCTTCGAAGGCTACGGCATGGCCTATACCGAGGCCATCGCCCACGGCGTGCCTGTGATCGGCACGACCGCGGGCGCGGTTCCGCAGACGGTACCAGCCGACGCCGGCGTGCTCGTGGCGCCCGACGATGTGGAGGCGCTTACGGCGACATTGCAGCGCCTCATTGCGAATCCGAACGAGCGCGAGCGCCTCGCCGCCGGCGCCCGCGCCGCCAAGTTTCCATCCTGGAGCGAGCAGGCTGTACTCTTTGCCCGCGTGCTGGAAAGCCTTGCATGAAGGGCTTCTCCGCGGAGTGGCTGGCAATGCGCGAGCCCTACGATCTCGCCGCGCGCAACGCGCTCGTGCGCGACGCGGTCGCCAACGCGTTCCTTGGGCAGGCAGCGATCTCGGTCGTCGATCTAGCCTGTGGCGCCGGCGCCATGCTGCGAGCGCTTGGACCCCATCTTCCGCCGCGCCAAAGCTGGCGGTTGGTCGACAATAGTCTCAGCCTTCTGGCGCGGGCGTTCACGCCCGGACATTTGCCGCACGTGACCGTCACGACCACGCCGATCGATCTCGCGCGCGACCTCGAACTCGCCCTCGACGGCCCGCTCGATCTCGTCACTACATCGGCGCTTCTCGATCTCGTTTCGCCCGAATGGCTCGATCGACTCGTTGTCGAAGTGGCGGCGCGGCGGCTGCCATTCTATGCGGCGCTGACTTATGACGGCCGCTCGGTCGCGGCACCGCCGGCGCGCTTGGACGTCGAGCTCCTGGTTGGCTTCAACCTCCACCAGCGCACCGACAAGGGCTTCGGTCCGGCACTCGGGCCGCGCGCGGCGGTGCGGACCGCCGAGCGGTTCGAGCATTTCGGATACGCCCTCGTGCAAGGCCGTTCGGATTGGGTGTTCGGGACCGACGATCGGGCCATTCAGGACGCCCTCTTTGCCGGCTGGGCCGAGGTAGGGCCGCTGACCACGGGCCTGTCGGCCGACGACATCGCGCAATGGCTTGCCCAGCGTCGCGCCTATCTGGCTGCGGGCCGTTCGAGCTTGCGCGTCGGTCACGTCGACATCTTTGTCCGCCCAATCGGCAGCCGTTGAGCGCTGAGATCGCAGTCGAGCAGCACGTCACTGCCGAGACTGTGGGCGCGCATGGGCGCGCGCACCGCCTCGTCGACACGCGCGATCGGCGGCAGCGTGAGACTCGATCGTCCGCCGCCCATGATGATTGGCGCGACCAGAATATGCAGGCGGTCGAGACAACGGGCAGCGAGGAACCGCGAAACCGTATCGGCCCCGCCCTCGATCAGGATGCGGCGGAAACCGCGCGCGAAGAGCGCGGCAACGATGGCGGTGGGGGCGAGTTGGCCCTCGTTCGCAGCAACAGGCACGATTTCGACGCCGGCGGGAAGCTTGCCGGGCGCGCCGGCAGCGGTGACCACGAGCCTGCGCACACCGTCGGCCGCCAGCACGCGCGCGCTCGACGGCAGCCGCCCATTCGGATCCACGACGATGCGCGCCGGGTTCGGGCCCTCGACGCGCCGCACGGTCAGTTGTGGATCGTCTGCGATGGCCGTGCCTACGCCGATCACGACTGCGTCGACCAGCGCCCGCAAGCGGTGCAGATGGGCGAGGCCAGCCTCGCTGTTGATGTAGTGAGAGTGTCCGGTGGGCGTGGCGACGCGGGCGTCGATCGACTGGCCGCATTGGCCGACCAAAACGAGATCGTCGATGGCGCCCTTGCGCAGCGGCCCGAAAATGTCCTCCCAGGGCTGCGGCAAGGAACCATCGCCGGCGCGGAACGTTTTCGGTACCGGCGCCCAAGATAATGCGGCATCGGAGCCGTTTTCACGGCCGCCGGGATCACTCCGGCTGGGCCTAGCAGGGCGGCCATGCGCCATTGTCAAATACCTGCTTTCGGAGCCTGTTGCATCGTGCCATGATATTTCGCGGGAAGGTGACTGCAAACGCGCGCAACCAAAAAGACGCCCCAACGGAATAAAATGCGCCGGGCCGCGTTCTTCTCGGGTCGGTGGGGTTTTGCGGTCGGCGCGACCCAAAGACGTGTGTGTATAAAATGGCTGGGAGTGGAACGTCGGGTTTGTTTGGCACGCCTAAGCAAGTCGCAGTAGAGCGTGGTCTTGCCGAATTTAGGTCCGGGCGGCCGGTCATCGCAACGTCGGCCGGAGAACGGGTCGTGGCCTTGCCGGTCGACGGCATGAGCGACCAGCGGCTTGCCGCTTTTCGGCTGTTGTGCGCGCCGGGGCGGCCGCATCTTCTCGTGACCGCGCGCCGTGCTCGCGCGCTCGGGCTCGATGCCGCCGGCCCCACGGGTTTGGCGATCGGGGATCTCCACGACGCGGCGACGATTTTCTCGCTTGCCGCGCGAGCGCAAGTCGCCCGCCATCTCGAGGCCGTTGCCGTCGGCGAAACGGCGCCGGCGGCCATCGAGCTTGCCAAGCTCGCCCAGCTGCTGCCGGCGCTGCTCGTCGCCGACGCCAGCACGGCGGCCGTCGATGCAAACGAGCCGCCGTTGGTGGAGGTGGCCGCCGAGGCAGTGGCGCAATTTCAGCGGACAGCGATCGCATCGCTTGCCGTCGTGGCCGAAACGGCGATTCCGCTCAATGGCGGAATCCCAGCCCGGTTCGTGGTCTTTCGCGACGCGGTCGGCGGCACGCCGATCGCCGTCATCATCGGGCAGCCGGATCTGGCCCAGCCGGTTTCGGTGCGCTTGCACTCGGCCTGCCTGACGGGAGATGTGTTCGGCTCGCGGCGGTGCGATTGCGGCGATCAGCTTCGCTTGGCGTTGCCGCAGCTCGAGCAGCACGGCGGCGGGATCATTCTCTATTTGGAGCAGGAAGGCCGCGGGCTGGGTCTCGCCAACAAGATCCGCGCCTATCAGCTGCAAGAAGCCGGTCTCGATACCGTCGACGCCAATACCGTCTTGGGTTTCGACGACGACGAACGCGATTACGGCATCGCGGTGCGGATGCTGCAATTGCTCGGCTGCACGCGGGTGCGGCTGCTGACGAACAATCCGGCGAAGCTCGACGGCCTCTCCAATGCCGGCATCGACGTATCGGGACGCGTGCCTTTGCAAGGGCCGATCAATTCCGACAACCGACGTTATCTCACCGCCAAGGCGACGCGCGCCGGACACAAGCTCGATCACATCCTCGGCGCGCTCGCCGAGCCTGGGGAGGGCTCGCGCGAGTCCTGACCCGCAGGCGCCGGGGTCGCGATCTGCTCGTAGCGGGCGAGCACGGCGGCGACGGTCCCGGCAAGCGTTGCGAGCACGCACCAATAGGCATAGCGGAAGTCGGCCGCCACGCCGAGCACGAAGAACGTCATGACATAGACGACGGCGCAGGTCGTCACGCCGACGGCGAAGGCGCCCGCGGGCGTCGATCGCGTCCGCCAGGCGCAAGCACCAACCGCGACGGCAAGGATGAGCCAAAGTAGGGGCCGAAATAGCAAAGTGGGCTGCAGCTCCTCGTGGAGCGCAACAAGCGGCGTGAAATATGGACTGTGGCCGTAGGCCGAGGCCGGATCGAGCCAATCCCACACTGGCAGCACGAGGTTCGAGCGGCCGAGGAATTGCCACATGAAGGTCGCGCGGTGGCTGAGATAGGCGAGGGGGTGCGCCGCGAGCGCATGCCGCCATGCCTCGGCCAGCCGCGGCGTGCCGAAGATCACGTCGTCGGGGCGCTCCAGCCGCCGCATCACGAACGCGCAGGGCTCGACGTTCCAATAGGAGTCCCAGCGGACCGGGTCGTAGCACTTGCTGATCAGCAGCGCCGTCTGATCGCCGCTCCATGAGACCGGGAACTGATTGCCCCCGCTGAAGTGGGTGATGCCGCCGAGATCGAAGACCGCGATCGAGTGCAACGGATTCTGCCGCTGCGCGTCGAGAATGCCGTAATAGACGAGCGGGACGAGCGCGTAGAACGCAACGAGCGCGGGCAGGAAGAGGACCGCCGTTCGCTTCAAATCGAAGCGCATGGGCCAAATGACATAGGCGGCAAGAAACGGCGCCGCGACCACGGCATTGGGCCGCAGCAGCACGCCGAGCGCGATCAGCAGCAGCGCCAAGGCTTGAAGCGCCAAGGCTTGAACGGGCGCGCGCAAGCGCGCGGGTCGATCGGCCGCCGCGAAGGCGAGGACCGCCGCGGCGAGCCAAGTGACTGCGAACAGGACGTCGCGCCAGATCATCCCGACGAAAAAGAAAGCCGGCGGCGTGAACGCCAGCAGCACCGTCGCAAGCCCGAGTCCGACCGAGCGCCGCGCCGCAACGAGCGCGAGCGTGCCGAAGGCGAACCAATACAGCGTGGCCGTGAGCAGGAACATGCTCGACGCGCCGGGCGCGATCGGATCGACGAGCCGCCAGAGCAGCACCATCGCGGGTGATTGCCAATCGCCGAAGTGCCAGGCCATGGCGTCGGCATAGACATAGCGGGCATCGACGGTGCTGTAGCCGGGATAGAAGACCAGCACGGTCAGGGCATAGGCGGCCGCCAGCGTGAGAAGGACAAGTAGCGACGCCCGCTGCCGCGAGGGAGCCTTGGGTGCGATCGCTTCGCGATGCTCAACGGCAGCCATCAACCATGATCCAAGCAGGCTCGCAGCCGGGCCTATCCTTGGGATCATAGCGTAGACCAGCGCTGCCTCGGACAGACGCGGGCCCAAGGGCAAAATTTTGCGCTGGCGCGGGATCGGCGGGCGGGCCGATCTCGGTTTACTCAGGACCTGGTTACTCAGGACCTGGGTTTACTCAGAAGGGATGGGCCCAGTATTCGACCGGGAGGCTTCTGCCCTGCTTGACCATGATCTCGTGCGGCGAGACCGGCGCCGGCGTCTCGGTGGTCTGCACGGGGCCTGCAAGTTTCGACCTGGCGAACGTGGCGATCGACCAGACGGCGGTCGTCGCAACGATGACGGCTACTACGGCGAAAATGATGATCTTGCGCATCTCGTCTCACCCTTTTTCAGCGTGGCAAGCTGATGCTTGCTTTGGCATACGATCGGCAGTTCCGAGGGTGAAGGGCCTCACACAAGCCGATTTTTTGTCATCTCGGGAACCGCGGCGGGCGTCATGGGGCGGTTGACGCGCGTGCTATGCGCTTGGTTAGGGTCGTGACGGCGGCCTCAGGGCGCGTCGCCCGAAGCACGGCGGCGCAAGGCTTTGCGAATCGCCAAAGCGAGGTGGCGTCCCCGGCAGGACTCGAACCTGCGACCTGCGGATTAGAAATCCGCTGCTGCTATCCAGCTGAGCTACGGGGACGCGACCGCAAGCTTTTACCCCAAGATCGCCTTCATCTGCCAGCGCCGCAACGGGCGGCGCCGACGGGATCGCCCGCGGATCGGCGGCATGGGGCGAACGCCGGCGATGCACGCACTTTTTTCCTTCCGCTCTTTCCGCTCGGTGCGGAACTGGCGTAATTTCGCATCGCCACGAGGGCAAGCATCCACGCGAGAAAGGCTCGCGCCGTGGCGTGACGCAACTCGCGCGCGCCGGTGCCGCCGCTCGGGAGGGAAAGCGATGATCGAGGTGCGCAGGCTCGGCCATGCCACGCTGACCACCCCCGATCTCGATCGGCAGGTTGCATACTACACCGCCGTCGTCGGCCTGACCCTGGTCGAGCGCGACGCCAAGCGCGCCTTTCTCGCAAGCAAGCAAGGGCTGGAGGCGATCGCGCTCGAGGGCGGCCCACCCAACGCGCTGTCTCGGCTCGCCTTCCAGGTTGCGCCGGGAAGCGATCTGGCCGAGCTTGCGCGCGAACTCGCACGACACGGAATCAAGAGCGAGCGGCGGAGCTGCATTTCTCCGGGAGTCGCCGAGGCTATCGTGTTCAAGGATCCGAAGGACACGCTGATCGAAATTTTCTCCGAATATGTTTTCGCCAAGGAGGACTTGAGCCAGCTCGGCATCATGCCGCTCAAGCTCGGCCACGTGGCTTATCGCGTCAACGACGTGCAGCAGGTGGTGAAGTTCTACACCGACGTGCTCGGCTTTCGGGTGTCGGACTGGCGCGATGAGACCTTCGCGTTTCTGCGCTGCGGGCCCGATCACCACACCGTCAATTTCGTGGTCGACGAGATTCCGCAGCTCCATCACATCGCGTTCGAGGTGAAGGACTGGGCGGAGATCCAAAGAGCCTGCGAATGGCTTGCCAAGAACAACATTCATCTGGTCTGGGGGCCCGGCCGCCACATCATCGGCCACAACATCGCGATCTACCACCGCAACGCGGATAAGGTTCGGGTCGAGTTCTTCTGCGAGATGGACCTCATGAAGGACGAGGCGCTCGGCTATTTCGACCCGCGGCCCTGGCACCAGGATCGGCCGCAGCGGCCGAAGGTGTGGGGGCCGGATACGCTGCGCAATTACTGGGGCTTTGGCTCGGAACGGATCATCCGCGGCTACCAGACGGTGGAGTAGGACATGGCCGGGTGCGCCTGATGAAGATGATAAAGGTCAGGTGCTTAGGCACGTCGTGCGGGCTTTGCGCGCGCCCGCCGGTGCGGCGACGCGCGGCGTGGCTCGGCCACGACCTCGACATGTTTTGGCGTTGATCTTGCCGCCCCCGTCCGGCTTCCCCACCCCGACGGGAATGGAGGTCCCCCCATGCGCGCGTTCGTTCGCGCTGCCTTTGCAGCCGCGCTCGTCCTGCTGTGGTCCGTCCCCGCCATCGCCGACAAATCGTTCAAACGCGCCGATCTCGCCGACGCGGCGATCAAACTCGAAGCCCAGATCAAGGCCGAATCGGGGGAGGTGACGAAACCCATTGCCGCGCTGCGGCGCGAGGTCGACGCCGCCTTCCAGCGCGGCGACGACCGCGGTGGCGTGCGGATCCTCGGGCAGATCGTCGCGGTCGCGCCCGACCGTAGCGTAACGTGGCTGCGGCTCGCCAGAAACTTGCGGCAGCTCCAGCCCAGCGATTACCGCGAGAAGACGCTGCTGCTCGAGCGCGCCGCCGCCGCCGCCTACATCGCCTATCAGCGCTCCGGCAATTCCACCGAAGAGGCCGAGAGCCTGGTCGTGATCGCGCGCACCTATGCCGACCGCCAGCTCTGGCGTCCGGCCCTCGATACGTTGCGCATTTCGCTCGAGCTGAGCGAGGTCGCCCAAGTGCGGCAGCAATACGAGCGCCTGCGTGAGGAGCACGGCTTCCGGTTGCTCGACTACACGATCGATTCGGATGCCGCCTCGCCGCGCGTCTGCTTCCAATTCTCCGAGGACCTGCCGAGCAAGCGCGCCGACTTCTCGCCGTTCGTCGCCGTCGGCGGCCAGGACAAGCCCGCACTCTCGGTGCAGGAGCGGCAGCTCTGCGTCGAGGGCCTCAAGCACGGGGATCGTTACGCCATCACGCTGCGCGCCGGCATTCCCTCGCAGGTGAGGGAGACGCTGTCGAAATCCGCGGACTTCAACATCTATGTGCGCGATCGCAAGCCGCAGGCGCGCTTCGCCGGCAAGGCTTACGTGCTGCCGCGGACCGGGCAGCGTGGCATTCCGGTGGTGAGCGTCAATACCGCGGCGGTGGCGCTCGAAATCTACCGCATCGGCGACCGCAACCTGCTTGAGACGGTGGTGGGGCGAGATTTCCAGCGCAATCTCGACCGCTATGACCTCAACCGCCTCACCGAAACGCGCGGCTCCCAGGTTTGGAAAGGCGAGATGGCGGTCGAGCAGGTGCTCAACACCGATGTCACCACCGCCTTTCCTGTTGGAGAAGCCGTCGGCGCGCTGTCGCCGGGCGTCTATGTCATGGTGGCGCAGGTCACCGGCGCGCCCCAGGATGACGTCGATTCTCTTGCGACCCAGTGGTTCATTGTCTCCGACCTTGGTCTGACCGCGTTTTCCGGCAACGACGGCATCCACGCCTTCGTGCATTCGCTTGATACCACTCAGCCCAAGGGCGCGACCGAGGTGCGGCTGCTCTCGCGCGGCAATGAAGTCCTTGCGGACAAACGCACCGACGATACCGGCCACGTGCAGTTCGAAGCCAATCTGGCGCGCGGCGAGGGCGCGCTCGCGCCGGCCATGCTGATCGCGAGCGACAGCGGCGGCGATTACGCCTTCTTGAATTTGAAAACGCCGGGCTTCGATCTGACCGACCGTGGCGTCTCCGGCCGCACGGTCCCGGCCGGTCTCGATGCTTTCATCTACACCGAGCGCGGGGTCTACCGCTCGGGAGAGACCGTGCAGGTGACCGCGCTCGTGCGCGACGGCCAGGGCATGGCCGCGCTCGACGTGCCGCTCACGCTCGTGGTCGAGCGTCCGGACGGCGTCGAATACCGCCGCGTCGTCGTGCCCGATCAGGGTCTGGGCGGGCGCGCGCTCTCGGTTGCGCTGGTGCCATCGGCCCCGACCGGCACATGGCGCGTGCGCGCCTTTGCCGACCCGAAGCGCCCGCCGGTCGGCGAGGCGACCTTCCTGGTCGAGGACTACGTGCCGGACCGGATCGAATTCGACCTCGCCTCCAAGGCCAAGGGCGTCTCCAAGACGAGCGCGGCCGAGATTACCGTCGACGGGCGTTTTCTCTATGGCGCGCCGGCAGCCAAGCTCGAGCTCGAAGGCGAGGTCATCGTGTCGCCGGCGAGCGAGCGGCCGGGCTTTGCTCGCTACCAGTTCGGGCTCGCCGACGAGGACGTCGAGACCACGCGCCAGCCGCTCGAAAACCTGCCTGCGACCGACCCCAACGGCAAGGCGAACTTTGTGGTGAAGCTCGAGAAGCAGCCGGAGACGACGCGCCCGCTCGAGGCGCAAGTCGTCGTGCGAATGGCGGAGCCCGGCGGGCGCGCGGTCGAGCGCGAGCTGACGCTGCCGGTGACTGCGGGCGGGCCGATGATCGGCGTGAAGCCGCTGTTCTCCGGCCGCTCGCTCGGTGAGGGCGAAAACGCGACCTTCGATGTGGTGTTTGCGGCCCCCGATGGCGCATCGCTTGCGCGCAACGGCCTGCGCTACGAGCTGCTCAAGGTCGACACCAAATATCAGTGGTACCGCCGCGACGGCGTGTGGGACTTCGAACCGGTGAAGACGACGCGGCGCGTCGCGGATGGACAAGTCGACGTGGCCGCCGACAGGCCGGCGCGCATCTCGGTGCCGGTGCAATGGGGCCGCTACCGCCTTGAAGTGTCGACGGGCGATCGCAGCGGGCCGCTGACATCGGTCGGTTTCGATGCCGGCTGGTACGCGGAGGCGAGCGCCGACACGCCGGATCTGCTCGAAATCGCGCTCGACAAGCCGGAATACGTGCCGGGCGAGAGCATGACGGTCGCCGTGACCGCGCGCACCGCCGGCAAGGTTACGCTCAACGTGATCGGCGACCGGCTGGTCTCCACCGTCACGCAGGACGTGGCCGCGGGCACGGCGCAGCTGCGCGTCCCGGTCGGCAGCGACTGGGGCAGCGGCGCCTATGTGGTGGCAACGCTGCGGCGCCCGCTCGACAGCCGCGCCGAGCGCATGCCCGGCCGCGCCATCGGCGTGCAGTGGTTTTCGATCAACCGCAAAGCACGCACGCTTGCGCTCGACATGAGCTTGCCGAGGCTGTTGCGTCCCAATAGCGCGCTGCGCATCCCGATCAGAGTCGATGGACTCAACCCCGGCGAGGAGGCGCGCATCGTCGTCGCCGCGGTCGACGTCGGCATCCTCAACCTGACCGGCTACAGGCCGCCGGCGCCCGACGACTATTACCTTGGACAGCGCCGGCTCACCGCCGAGATCCGCGACCTCTACGGTCAGCTCATCGACGGCATGCAGGGTGCGCGCGGACAGATCAAGACCGGCGGCGATGCCGCGGTCGAGCTGCAGGGCTCGCCGCCCACGCAGAAGCCCTTGGCGCTCTATTCCGGCATCGTCACCGTCAAGGCCGACGGTACCGCCGAGGTCGTGTTCGACATCCCGGATTTTGCCGGCACGGCGCGGGTGATGGCGATCGCGTGGTCGAAGGACAAGGTCGGCCGCGCCGCCGGCGACGTCACCATACGGGACCCGGTGGTGCTCACGGCGACGTTGCCGCGCTTTCTTCTCAACGGCGATCGCGGCACCATGCATCTCGAACTCGATAACGTCGCAGGGCAGGCCGGCGACTATCGATTGGAGGTGAGGAGCGAAGGCGTCGACGTCGTCGGCAGCGTGGCGCCGCAAATGCTCAAGCTCAATGCCAAAGAGCGCAGCTCCGCCACGGTGCCGCTGTCGGCGCGCGGCGCCGGCAGCGCCGCGGTGACCGTGCGCGTCAGCGGGCCGGGCGCTTTTGTCCTGGAACGCAGTTACGAACTGCCGGTGCGGCCGGCGACGCAAATTCTTGCGCGTCGCACGGTCAAGCCGCTCGCCAAGGGCGAAAGCCTCACGCTCTCCAACGATCTGTTCGCCGACCTCGTGCCGGGGAGCGCAAGCGTCGCGCTCTCCGTCGGCGTTTCCAACGCGCTCGACGCGGCGGCGCTGTTGGCGGCGCTCGACCGCTATCCGTTCGGGTGCTCGGAGCAGATCACGAGCCGGGCGCTGCCGCTGCTTTACGTCAACGATCTCGCGAGCAGCGCCCATCTTGCGCTCGACAGCGCTGTCGAGCCGCGTATCCGCGAGTCCATCGATCGGCTGCTTGCGCGCCAAGGCTCCAACGGCTCGTTCGGGCTGTGGTCCGCGGGCGGCGATGACGTGTGGCTCGACGCCTACGTCACCGATTTCCTGACGCGGGCGCGCGAGCGTGGCTTTGCCGTCCCCGATGTCGGCTTCAAGCTCGCACTCGATCGGCTGCGCAATTTCGTCGGCAATGCGGAGGATCCTGCGAAGGACGGCGGGCGCAATCTCGCCTACGCGCTCTATGTGTTGGCGAGGAACGGCGCGGCGCCGGTCGGCGATCTGCGTTACTTCGCCGACACCAAGCTCGACGCGATTGCGACTCCGATCGCCAAGGCGCAGATCGCCGCGGCGCTCGGGATGCTCGGTGATCGCGCCCGCGCCGAACGCGTCTACGCCGCCGCGCTCGCGTCGATCGCGCCGCGGCCGGCGCTCGATTACGGCCGCAGCGACTATGGCTCGGTGCTGCGCGATGCGTCGGCGCTGGTGACGCTCGCCTCCGAAGGCGGCGCGCCGCGGCCGACCATCACGGGTGCGGTCGAGCGGGTCGAGGCCGCGCGCAACCTCACGCCGTACACCTCGACGCAGGAGAACGCGTGGATGGTGCTCGCGGCTCGCGCCCTGGCGAAGGACGCGCAGGCCGTCACGCTCGACGTCGGCGGCGAGCGGACGCAAGGGGCGCTCAATCGCAACCTGCGTGCGAGCGAGCTGCAGCAGCCGCTTACGCTCACAAATGCCGGCGAAAGCCCCGTGCAGGCCGTGGTCACCGTGTCGGGTGCGCCGCTCGTACCGGAGCCCGCCGCCGAGCGGGGCTTCAAGATCGAGCGCACATATTACACGCTCGACGGCAAGCCCGCCGATCCGACCAAGGCCAAGCAGAACGACCGCTTTGCCGTGGTGCTGAAAATCACCGAGCCGCAGCCGCAGTTCGGACGCATCATCGTCGCCGACTACCTGCCGGCGGGTTTCGAGATCGACAATCCGCGGCTGGTCTCTTCGGGCGACACCGGCACCCTCGCCTGGATCACGGATGCGCAGGCGCCGGTGAACGCCGAGTTCCGCGATGACCGCTTCAGCGCAGCCTTCGAGCGCAAGAGCGACGATGCGTCGGTGTTCACCGTCGCCTATGTGGTACGCGCGGTCTCGCCCGGACGTTACGTGCATCCACAGGCCTATGTGGAGGACATGTACCGGCCCGACCGCTTTGGCCGCACTGCCACGGGAACGATCGAGGTGACGAAGTGAGGCGACTCCGGTGACGTGGAACGAGCGCGAGCCACAAACTCGATCTGCCCCCTCCTCCCGTGTGGGGGAGGGGGCCAGCTCCTGCGTGCGGCGCTGGCTGCGCTTGAGCCTTATCGCCACATCGATCGCGATTGTTTCCATATTGGCGGCCGGCGGCTGGTGGATCTCCTCCCTCGGCCCGGCGCCGCTGGGGGAGGGGCTTGCGTTTTCCGCCCTGGTGGTGGACCGCGATGGAAAGTTGCTGCGGCCCTACGCCACGCCGGAAGGGCGCTGGCGATTGCCGGCGACGCGCGAGAACGTCGATCCGCGGCTTCTGGAGCTGCTGCTCGCCTACGAGGACAAGCGCTTTAGCGCCCATCACGGGGTCGATCCGCTCGCCCTCGGCCGCGCGTTGGCGCAACTGATCACCCACGGCCGCATCGTTTCCGGCGGCTCGACCATCACCATGCAGGTGGCGCGGCTGCTCGAACCGCGCGCCGCGCGCAGCTTTAAGGCAAAGCTGCGTCAGATGGTGCGTGCCATCGAGATCGAGCGGACGCTCTCCAAGGACGAGATCCTCGCGCTGTATCTGAGTCTGGCGCCTTACGGCGGCAATCTCGAAGGCGTACGCGCGGCGTCGCTCGCCTATTTCGGCAAGGAGCCGCGCCGCTTGACGCTGGGCGAAGCGGCGATGCTGGTCGGCTTGCCGCAATCGCCGGAGCAGCGCCGTCCCGACCGCTCGACGGCTGCGGCGCGTAACGCGCGTGACCGGGTGCTCGACCGCGTCGCCGCCGCCGGCATTGTGCCTTTCGACGAGATCGAGCGCGCCAAGCGCGAGCCGGTGCCGGATGGGCGCAAGCCCATGCCGATATTGGCGCCCCATGCGGCCGACGCGGCGGTCGCCGCGGCCCCGGACCAACGCGTTCACCGTCTCACGATCGATGCGGCGCTGCAGCGGAATCTGGAAGAGCTCGCGCGCGAACGCGCCCGCGCGCTCGGGCCTGACATGTCGGTTGCGATCCTCGCCGTCGATCATGCGACCGGCGAGGTGCTTGCACGCGTCGCCTCGCCTGACTATTTCGACGCGCGGCGCGCCGGACAGGTCGACATGACCTCGGCGCTGCGCTCGCCGGGCTCGACCCTCAAACCCTTCATCTATGGGCTCGGCTTCGAGGATGGCTTCATCCATCCCGAGACGCTGATCGAGGATCGTCCCGTCCGCTTCGGCAGCTATGCGCCGGAGAATTTCAATCTCAATTTCCAGGGCACGGTGACGGTACGCCGTGCCCTGCAGCTTTCGCTCAACGTGCCGGCGGTCGCCGTGCTCGACAAAGTCGGCGCCAGCCGGTTCGCCGCGCGGCTCGAGCAAGCGGGCGGATCGTTCGCGTTGCCCGCGGGCGAAGTGCCGGGGCTTGCCATCGGCCTCGGCGGCGTCGGCGTGACGCTCAACAATCTGGTTGCGCTCTATGCCGGGTTGGCGCGGCTCGGCACCACCGTGCCGCTCACGGAGCGCGCGGTGCGCGGCGAGGACGCGCCGACCGCACGCCGGCTGTTGGATCCGGTCGCCGCCTGGTACATCGGCAGCATCCTTCTCGGCGCGCCGCCGCCGGAGAACGCTGCCGGCGGGCGCATCGCCTTCAAGACCGGCACGTCTTACGGATATCGCGATGCCTGGGCGGTGGGCTTCGACGGTAAGCGCACGATCGGTGTTTGGGTCGGCCGTCCCGACGGTGCACCGGTGCCAGGGCTCGTGGGGCGCGTTGCCGCGGCCCCGATCCTGTTTGACGCCTTTGCCCGCACCGGCAAGCTGCCGGCGCCGCTGCCCGCGGCGCCCAAAGGCGCGCTCGTCGCGGCGGCGAGCAAGCTGCCGCCGCCGCTGCAGCGCTTCCGCGCGGGCGCGCTCGCGGGCGAGGGCGCGGAACCGCAGCTTCGCATCATGTTCCCGCCCAATCATGCGAGGCTCGAACTTGCAAACGACGGCTCGGGCAAGCTCGATCCGATCGCGCTCAAGGTGACGGGCGGCACCGGCCCGCTCACCGTGCTGGTCAACGGACAACCGCTGCCGGCCGCGGCGGGACGGCGCACGCTGTTCTTCGAGCCTGAGGGGCCCGGCTTCGTGCGGCTCACCGTGATCGATGGCCGTGGCGCCACCGACAGCGTGGTGGTGCGGTTGCAATAGGCCGCCGTCTGCAGTTATGGCGCTCACGCTCGCTCAAGCCGAGGGGGGGCGGACATGGTCATGGCTGTTGGCCGTGGTTGTTGGGCATGGCTGTTGGGCATGGCTGATGGTATCGGGTCAGCCGCAAAGCACGCCGGACAGGGCAGGAGACATGGTGGTCACGGTCGACAATAAGGAGCGTTCGAGGGCTCCCGCGCGCAGCCTCAAGACGATTGTCGACTTCGCCGTCGGTTCTCACGCGCGGGCGGTGGCGGTGTTGCTCGCGGTCGCGCTGTTGGGCTTCCTGCCCGGGTTCTTCAGCATTCCGCCGATCGACCGTGACGAGGCGCGCTTTGCCCAGGCGACCAAGCAAATGGTGGAGAGCGGCGAGTACGTCGACATCCGTTTCCAGGATGAAGTGCGCTACAAGAAGCCGGTCGGCATTTACTGGCTGCAAGCGGGCGTGGTGAAGACGGCGAGCGCGCTCGGCTTTCCCCACGCGCTCACCACCATCTGGCTCTATCGAATTCCATCCCTCATCGGGGCGACCGCCGCGGTGCTGCTGACCTATTGGGCCGCGCTGGCCTTCGTATCGCGGCGCGCCGCGGTGCTCGCAGGACTGATGATGGCAAGCTGCGTACTCCTCGGCGTCGAGCGCCTGATCGCCAAGACCGACGCCATGTTGCTCATGACCGTCGTTGCCGCCATGGGCGCAATGGCGCGCGCATATCTTTGGCCGGGGCGCGAGTGGCTCGATGCTTCCAGCGCTTGGACGACCGCAGCCGTGTTTTGGACGGCGCTCGCCGCCGGCGTGCTGCTGAAGGGACCGCTGATCGTGATGGTGGTGGGGCTTGCCGCCATCGCACTGATCGTCGTCGATCGCTCCGCCAGCTGGGTGCTGTCGCTCAAGCCTCTCGCCGGCATCGTGTGGCTTGCGATCTTGGTGCTGCCCTGGTTCCTTGCGATCATCGGACGCGCCGGTGACGCTTTCTTTGCCGAATCGGTCGGGGGAGACTTGTTCGGCAAGGTCCTCGCCAGCCAAGAGTCCCATGGCGCCCCGCCGGGCTATTACTTCGTTCTGTTCTGGGTCACCTTCTGGCCGGGCGCAACGCTGGCAGCGCTGGCGACGCCGGCGGTGTGGCGCGCGCGGCACGAACCCGCGATCAGATTTCTGCTGGCCTGGCTCGTGCCCTCGTGGCTGGTGTTGGAGTTGGTGATGACCAAGCTGCCGCACTACGTGCTGCCGCTCTATCCCGCGATCGCCATCCTGCTCGCCGGCGTGATCGACGCCCGCGCTCTCTCGCGCAAGCCCTTCCTCGTGCGCGGGACGCTCTGGTGGTTCGTGGTTCCGGTGGCGGCAAGCGTTGCAGGCATCGGCGCGCTCGCCGTCATCGGCCGGCAATTCGGGCTGTTGGCGTGGCCCTTGTTGGGGGCGGCTGCGGTCATGGGGTTCTTGGCCTGGCGGCTCTACCAAGCCGACGGCGCCGAGCACGGCTTGCTGCGCGCCGTCGCGGCCGCGATCCTGACTGCGATCGCGGTCTTCGGCGTGATCGTGCCGTCGCTCGGCCAACTGTTCCCGAGTGCGACGCTCGCCCACATTCTGCGCGAGAGCGGCTGCGCGCATCCGCAGGCGGCGGCGGTGGGCTATCAGGAGCCGAGCTTGGTCTTCCTCGCCGGCACCTCGACCCGCCTCACCGATACCCTCGGTGCCGCCGAATTCCTGCGCGGCGGCGAATGCCGCTTCGCCTTCATCGAGGCGCGCGAGGAAAGAAGTTTTGCCCAGCGCGCTGAAGCGCTCGGAGTGCGTTACAGCGCCGGGCCCCGCATCGATGCGATCAATATCAGCAACGGACGGCCGATTACGATCGCCGTGTTTCGCTCGACAGGTGCGTCGTGAGCGTGAGTGGCCCCCTCAAGCCGGCGTTGGCTGCGCGTCCCCACGCGCGGCTCCATTGGGTGTGCGCCAACGTCGTCTGGGCACTCGCGCTTTTTGCGCGCAAACCGAAATTTTCCAGGACGCCGCGATGGCGTGTGTCGCTTCGGCTCGCGACCGGCGCGGCGGTGGGCGTCGCGATCGTCGCAGTGACGATGATCGTGGTCGATGCCCCGGCAGCGACCGCGGCGCAACGTGCGCCGGTGTGGCTCTCCGAGATCTTCGATCACATCACCGAGTTCGGCAAGTCCGTTTGGTTTTTGGTGCCGATCGCGCTGGCACTTGCCGCAATCGCATTGCTGGCCTCGCCGGCGCTGCCGCGCATGTCGCAACGCGTGCTCGCCGCTCTCGCCGTGCGGCTCGGTTTCTTGTTCCTCGCGATCGGTCTGCCGGGCTTGGTCTTCACCGTCGGGAAGCGCCTGATCGGCCGCGCGCGACCGTTCGTCGAGGGCAGCGCGAACCCGCTCATCTACCGCCCGCTCGGCTGGAGCGTGGAATACGCAAGCCTGCCGTCGGGCCACGCCGTCGATGCCTTCGCGGCCGCCATGGCCATCGGCGTCCTGTGGCCGCGGATGCGGCCGCTCATGTGGACCTATGCGGTCGTCATCGCCGTCAGCCGGGTCGTGCTCACGGCACACTTTCCGAGCGACGTCGTGGTCGGGGCCGTCGTCGGCGTGGTCGGCGTGCTGTTGGTACGCGATTGGTATGCGGCGCGCGGGCTTGCCTTCGTTGTCGGCGCAGATGGAACCGTTCGGGCAATGCCCGGTCCCTCGCTCACGCGCATCAAAAGGGTTGCCCGGGCGCTTATCGCCCCATAAGAAGCTCGCGCTATTCCAAGATGCGAGGCGGCCGTGACGCGGCCATGTCGGGCAGACCATGAGCGAAACGCCTGCAAGCGGAGCCCCGCCAGCTGTTTCCATCGTCGTTCCGGTGCGCAACGAGGCCGGCAACATCGCCCCGCTGGTCGACGAGATCGCGACCGCGCTCGGCAAGGACCGCAGCTTTGAGATCATCTACGTCAACGACGGCTCGACCGACCGCACGGAATCCGAATTGACGCAGCTGATGGCGAGCCGCCCATGGCTGCGACAGATCAAGGATCGCATCTCATGCGGACAATCGGCGGCGGTGGCGACCGGCGTGCTCCATGCCCGAGCGGGTATCGTCGTCACCCTCGATGGTGATGGGCAGAACGACCCTGCCTTCATTCCGGCGCTGCTCGAGGCGCTGGCCGCGGGCGCGCCCCGTGTCGGCCTTGTTGCCGGCCAGCGCGTCGGTCGTCAGGCGACGGGCTTCAAGAAGTTCCAGTCGCGTCTCGCCAACGGGGTGCGCAACGTTGTGCTGCGCGACGGCACCCGCGACACCGGTTGCGGACTCAAGGCATTCCGCCGCGATCTCTTTCTGGCGCTGCCTTATTTCGACGGATTGCATCGATTTCTTCCTGCGCTGGTGCGGCGCGAAGGCTACGACATCGGCTATGTGGACGTGGTCGATCGGCCGCGCCGGTTCGGCACGTCGAACTACGGCATGTGGGATCGGCTTTGGATCGGGATTCTCGATCTCATCGGGGTCTGGTGGCTCATTCGCCGCCGGCATCGCGTGCCCCACGTCTTGGAGGTGAAACGGAATGCTGATTGATCTCTCACAAGCGGTCGGCAGCTACCTGCACGAAGTCTTCGTGGCCAAGTTCCAGTGGTGGGTGCTGCTCGGTTACGTGGCGCAAATCATGTTCACCATGCGCTTCCTGGTGCAGTGGATCGCCTCCGAGCGCGCGGGAAAAATGGTGATGCCGATCGCCTTCTGGTTCTTCTCGATCGGCGGCGGCGTGCTGCTGTTGTTTTACGCCCTCTATATCCGCGACCCGGTTTTCATCCTGGGCCAGGGATTCGGTGTCTTCGTCTACGCGCGCAACCTCTTTTTCGAGTTGCGCGATCGCCGCAGGGCCAAGGCCACAATATGAAACCGAAAAGTCGTTGTCTGCGCCATCGACGATGCTGCGGTTGCCGCGCAGGCGCTGGCTGCTATGCTCTCGACAGGCACCACCCAGACGACGGGCGCACAATGCGGCGACGCGATTTACTCGCTTTGGGCGTCGCCGCGCTGGTGGCGCGGTCGCTGACGTTGCAGCCCGCCGTCGCTCAATCCAAATATCCTGACCGTCCGATCCGACTCGTGATTCCCTTCCCGCCGGGCGGCGGGTACGATGCCGTCGGGCGCCCTTGGGCGGAGAAGATGAAGTCGGTGCTTGGCACCGTGGTCGTTGAAAACCAGGGGGGAGGAGGTAGTTCGCTCGGTGCTGCCGCGGTCGCCCGCGCCCGCCCGGATGGCTACACCATCCTCCTGGGCGGCTCGAGCACCCATATCACCGAGGCGATCCTCAAGAGCCGTCCGCTGTACGATCCGCTCAAGGACCTCGAGCCGATTTCGAACGTGGTGGTTTCGGCCTTCGCCCTCGCAATCCACCCTGCAGTGCCGGCTCGCACGCTGCGAGAGTTCATCGACTATGCCAAGGCCAATCCGGGCAAGCTGTCTTATGGGCATGCTGGCGTTGGCTCGTTGAATCACCTGACCGGCGAACTGTTCAAATCGCTGGCAGGAACCCCGGAGCTCGTGCACGTGCCATATCGGGGGTCGGGACCGGCGACCGCGGACACTATTAGCGGACAAGTGGCGATGGTGACCCCGGCCGTGACCGCTCAGTTGCTCGAATTCAATCGCACCGGCAAGCTGCGCATTCTCGCGGTGACCAGTCCCACGCGTCTGATTGCTGCGCCGGACATCCCGACGGCGGTCGAAGCGGGTCTCCCCGGCATGATCTCACAGCAGTTGATCGGCTTGTTCGCTCCCAGCGGGACACCGAAGGAGATCATCGAGCAGATCGCGCAGACGACACGCACGGCGACCGCCGAGGCGGCCTACCGGCAGATGCTCATCGAGTCGGGCTTCGAACCTGACGTCGATTCAACCCCCGAGAAATTCCGGCGTGTCATCGAAGAAGACATTGCCCGCTGGTCGCCGCTCGTCAAGGCGATCGGATTAAAGCTCGACTGAGTCAGCGACGCGTTACGCGCCACGTAGATCTTCTTAGGGCGTGTACACATAAATCGACGACGCTTATCGATGTCCGCTTAGCCTCCGCAAGCGGCGCAAAAGCGGACATTTCCTAACCGCCGCTTCGTGCCAGAAGCCGACAATAGGCTTAGGATCATGTGGTTGGCCCCATCAAATGCTGCGAGTGGTCAACGCGCGTACTTGCGCCCCCATTCGCGCATGGCACGGACGATCGGGCCGAGGTCGCGACCCTTTGCGGTGAGGACGTACTCGGCCCGCGGGGGACTCATCGAATAGAAGCGCCGCTCGACGACGCCATTCTCCTCAAGCGTCCGCAGACGCTCCGATAACGTCGCCGGGGCAATACCCTTCAACGAGTCCTGCAAATCCTGAAAGCGCCTTGGCCCGTGCAGGAAAAAGTCGCGCAGGATAAGGCAGGTCCAACTCGATCCGATGACACTGATCGTGCGGGCCACCGGAGAGTCAGTGGTGTCTTGATTCCGCATGATGGAACTTTATTCAGCCGTTGCATCATTCGCAATTGTTCCGCAGTCACTATTATGTGATCCTGTCACTATGAACATGTTAGTTGACCAATATTAACATAGTCACTATCGATAATGTAGTGACATGACAAGCGATGGAGTCGTACCATGACGCCCCAAATCCCTGGATACCTCCTGTCATTCGAATCGATCGTCCGGCTCCTCGTGACGATCATTGCGCTGGGCCTCATCTGGTTGGGTGCCGCACGCATGCCGGCCTCCGCGAAGTCGCGTTACGTGACTGCGGGCGTGCTATCGGCGGCGCTCATCGGCTGGGTGGCTGTCGCTCAGTATCTCGGCGCGGCAAATACGTATTTCGCAGCCGCAGACACCGCGGTGCCGACGGTATTGTTCGGTTTGCTGATCCCGCTCGCTGTCGCCGCCATTGCCCTGTGGCGATCGGACGGCATCGCAAGGCTGGTCTCCGCGATCCCGCTGCATTGGCTCGTGGCGGCTCAGGTCTACCGCGTCGCGGGCGGAATTTTTCTCGTGCTTTGGGCTGACGGACGGCTGCCCTGGCAATTCGCGCTGCCGGCGGGGATTGGGGACGTCACGACGGGCATCGTTGCCGTCGTCGTGGCTGCGCTGTTGGCTCGAAACGTAATTGGCGCGCACAGGGCAACATACGCCTGGTGCCTTTTCGGAATCGCCGACCTCGTCGTGGCAGTCACCATGGGGGCAATGACCTCTCCAGGACGGGCGCATCTTCTTGCATTCGAGACGCCGAACCTTCTCGTGACGTCCTATCCGCTGGTCATGGTGCCCACCTTCGCCGTTCCGCTGGCCCTGATGCTCCATGGCCTCGTTCTATGGCGGCTGCGGCGAGGTGCCGCCTCAGCCGAGCGGCTGGCAGCGGCCTGATGCCTCTCGCTTCATCAACAACGCCAGGGAGGGCGGCCAGGTTACCGCCCTCGCATTTCCGCTTCGCCCCCAAAATCCGACATCTGCGCGTTAATGAGTACACGCGCTAGCAATTGTGCGCTGCCTGCCGCCTCAGCGCGCCGCGGCGAACGCGGCAAAGCCGCGTTCGAGATCACCGATCAGGTCGTCGACGTCCTCAAGTCCGATGTGGAGCCGCACCGTCGGCCCGCCTGGCGCCCATTTCGTCGCCGTGCGGATGCTGGTGCAGTCGAATGGAATGGCCAAGCTCTCGAATCCGCCCCACGACGGGCCGATGCCGAACAGGCTGAGCTCGTTCACGAACGCGTTGACCGCACCCTGCGCCACCGGCTTGAACACGATGCTGAACAGTCCGCTCGCGCCGGAAAAGTCGCGCCGCCAGATCACATGGCCGGGACAGCTTTCCAGCGCCGGATGGAGCACGCGGGCGATTTCGGGGCGCTCAGCGAGCCAGCGTGCAACCTTCAGTCCCGCCTGATGGTGCTGCGCCAGCCGCACACCCATGGTGCGCAGCCCGCGCAGGCCAAGATAGATGTCGTCGGGCCCGACGCAGAGGCCGAGCGTGTGGACCGTACCGCGCAGGCGCTCCCATGCCGCCTGGTTGGCCGATACGGTGCCGAGCATGACATCGGAATGGCCGCCGATATATTTGGTGGCGGCCTGGATCGACAGGTCGACGCCCTTGTCGAAGGCGGGGAAATAGAGCGAGGTCGCCCAGGTATTGTCCATCAGCACCAGCGCGCCTGCAGCGTGGGCGGCGGCTGCGATTGCGGGCACGTCTTGGATTTCGAACGAGAGCGAGCCCGGCGCCTCCACGAACACGGCGCGCGTGTTGGGCTGCATGAGCGCGGCGATGTCACCGCCGATCAGGGGGTCGTAGTAAGTGGTGGCGATGCCATAACGCCGCAGCACGTTGTCGCAGAATCGGCGCGTGGGTTGATAGGCGCTGTCCGTCACCAGCAGGTGATCGCCCGCATTGAGCACGGCGAGAAGCGCGGTCGAAATCGCCGCAAGCCCCGATGGCAGCAGCGCGACGCCGGCGCAAGCGGGCCCTTCGAGGGCGCGCAGCGCGTTTTCAAGCGCCTCCGAGGTGGGCGTCCCCCGCCGGCCGTAGAGGTAACGCGCGCGGCGGGCGAGGAAATCCTCGGCGGTTGGATACAGCACCGTCGAGGCGTGATACACGGGCGGATTGACGAAGCCATGATTGGCGCCGGCATCGCGGCCGCTGGTCGCGAGCCGGGTTGCCGGCTTCAAAGGTGGACGCGTGGGGTCGCCTTCGCTCTTCTTGGTCATGGCTCGATTCTCTGCACCCCCTCGCGCGCCGATGCCGCCCGCGCCTGGTCCCAGCCCCACCACGGGGGTCATGGCGTCACGCGGCGCGAGCGTCAACCCCTTGACCGCGGTGCCCGATCGTTCTGAGATAGCAAAGAGACCACCGCGAGGTCGACGCAGACGGTCGCACCCAGCACGCGGTACCGGCCCCGATGTCAGCGCGCACCGATAGAGTGGCGTTCGAAAATTTCTCCCAAATCAAGCAAGTTACGGGTCAAGGCTTAGAAGGACTGGCTCGAGAAGGACCGTTCCCAGGAAGGGCTGCTTCATGAAACGGGCAATCTTTCTTTTCGTCGGTGCGACCGTCGTGCTCGGCTTTTGCGCCGCCGCGGCGTCCGCGCAGACGTTGAAGGCGGTGAAGGATCGCGGCTCGCTGCTCTGCGGCGTCAGCCAGGGACTGCCGGGATTCTCCAATCCCGACGACAAGGGCAACTGGACCGGCTTCGACGTCGACTTCTGCCGCGCGTTAGCCGCGGCGATCTTGAACGATGCGACCAAGGTCAAGTTCACGCCGCTCTCGGCCAAGGATCGGTTCGAACCGCTCAAGACCGGCGATATCGACGTGTTGTCGCGCAACACGACCTGGACGCTTTCGCGCGACGTCGCCTACGGCAACTTCGCGGGCGTCACTTATTACGATGGCCAAGGGTTCTTGGTGCGCAAGTCGCTCAAGGTCAATTCGGCGCTCGAGCTCAACGGCGCGTCGGTGTGCACGCAGACCGGCACCACGACCGAGCTCAATCTCGCCGACTATTTCCGCGCCAACAACATGAAGTACGAGGTCATCGCGTTCGCTACCGCGGACGAAACCGTAAAAGCCTACGAAGCAGGCCGCTGCGACGTGTTCACGACCGACGTCTCGCAGCTCTATGCGGAAAAGCTCAAGCTCGCCAATGCCAACGACCACGTGATCCTGCCCGAGATCATTTCCAAAGAACCGCTCGGGCCGATGGTGCGCCATGGCGACGACCAATGGTTCGACGTCGTCAAATGGACGCTCTACGCCATGCTCAATGCCGAAGAACTCGGCATAACCTCCAAGACCGTCGACGAAGCACTCAAATCGAATCAACCCGAGATCAGGCGCTTGTTGGGCGTCGAGGGCAATTTCGGCGAGCAGCTCGGTTTGACCAAGGACTGGGCGGTGCGCATCGTCAAGCAGGTCGGCAACTACGGCGAAGTATTCGAGCGCAATGTGGGAACGGGCTCGAAGCTCGGCATCAGCCGCGGCATCAACCGGCTCTGGACCAAGGGCGGCATCCAGTACGCGCCGCCGGTCCGATGAGTTTGCGATCGACGTGGTCCGCAGCCGACCTATGCCCACGGATGTCATGTCCGCGAAGGCGGGCATCCAGTACCGCGCGTCGTTGCGGTGAGAAACACCGATATGGGTGATTACTGGATCGTCCGCCTGCGCGGATGGTGACGGCGACACGGACAGGCGATTCGCGTGTCAATCCAAATCGAGCGTGCTGTGGCCCCGCCGCGGGTTGCCATCTACAACCGCCCGAAGATTCGCGCCGTTTTCTATCAGCTGGTCGTGCTGGTGGCGCTGCTGTGGCTCGGCTTTGAAATCGCGCTCAACGCCAAGGCCAATCTCGACGCGCAAAAAATCACCAGCGGCTTCGGCTTCCTCGACAACACGGCGGGCTTCGGCATCAACCAGTCGCTCATTGCGTACAACGAAGCGGACACCTACGCCCGCGTGTTCTTCGTCGGCCTTCTCAACACGCTGCTGGTCGCCGCGATCGGCATCGTGCTCGCGACCATTCTCGGCTTCTTCGTCGGCCTCGCGCGGCTGTCACCCAATTGGCTCGTTGCGCGGCTGGCGGGGGGTTATGTCGAGCTGATCCGCAACCTGCCGCTCCTGTTCCAGCTCCTGTTTTGGTATCTGGCCGTGCTGGGCACGCTGCCGGGCCCGCGCCAAAGCATCTCGCTGTTCGGCGAGATCTTCCTCAACAACCGCGGCATCATCGTGCCCGCGCCGGTAGCGGGCGAGGGGACCGGCGCGGTCATCGCCGTCTTCGCCTTGAGCGTGATCGCGACGGTCGCGCTCCGGGTTTGGGCCAAGCGCCGCCAGATGCGCACCGGCCGACAATTCCCGCTGTTCTGGGCCAGCCTGGCGCTCGTCGTCGGGCCGCCGCTCGTCGCGCTCGTCGCCATGGGATTTCCGATCGGTGTCGAGAGCCCCGAGCTTCGCGGCTTCAACTTTGTCGGCGGAGTTCGCCTGCTGCCCGAATTCATCGCGCTTCTGGTCGCGCTGACCACCTATACCGCGGCGTTCATCGCCGAGGTCGTGCGCGCCGGTGTGCTTGCCGTCCCGCGCGGACAGACCGAAGCGGCGTTCGCGCTCGGGCTGCGGCGAGGGTTGGCGCTGCGCCTCATCGTCGTGCCGCAAGCGCTGCGCGTGATCGTGCCGCCGCTCACCAACCAGTATCTCAACCTCACGAAGAATTCCTCGCTCGCGGTTGCAGTCGGCTATCCCGACCTGTTCGCGGTGTTCGCCGGCACCGCCCTGCACCAGACCGGCCAAGCGATCGAGATCATCGCCATCACCATGGCGGTCTACCTCGCCATTTCGCTCATCACCAGCGCGCTGATGAACTGGTACAACGCCCGCATCCAGGTGGCGGAACGCTGATGGCGGTCGACGCGCAATCGTCCTACATCCGCCGCGCCGTGGTCGAACCCGAGCCGCCGCCGGCGAGCGCCGCGCCGGCGCGCACGCGCGCACGGCTGTTCGAGGGCCCGTTCAACACCGCGCTGACGCTTGTGAGCATCGTCATCATCGTCGCGCTGGCGTGGCCGACGGTGAAATTTCTGTTCATCGACGCAGTCTGGACAGGATCGAGCCGCCTCGATTGCCTTTCCGAAACGGTGGGCCGCGAGGTCGGCGCCTGCTGGCCGTTCATAAAGGCCAAGTTCGCCCAATTCATGTACGGCTTCTACCCGGCGAGCCAACAGTGGCGGGTCGATGTCACCTACGCGCTCGGCGCGATCCTGCTCGTCCCTTTGCTCATTCCGGGCGTGCCGGGGAAGGGCCTCAACGCGATCTTGTTCTTCGGCGTCTTTCCGCTCGTCGCCTTCTTCCTGCTCGTCGGCGGTGTGTTTGGCTTGCCGCACGTGGAGACGCGCCTCTGGGGCGGCCTTCTCGTCACGCTCGTGATCTCGTTCACCGGCATCATCTTCTCGCTGCCGCTCGGCATTTTGCTCGCGCTGGGGCGGCGTTCGCAATTGCCCATCGTGCGCACGGTCAGCGTCATTTTCATCGAGTTCTGGCGCGGCGTCCCGCTGATTACCGTGCTGTTCTTCGCGACCTACATGCTGCCCCTGTTCCTGCCGGACGATTGGAGGATCGACGCGCTCGCCCGCGTGCTGATCGGGGTCGTGCTGTTTGCGGGAGCCTACATGGCGGAAGTCGTACGCGGCGGCCTGCAGGCGATCCCCCGCGGCCAGTTCGAGGGCGCGATGGCGCTCGGGCTCGGCTATTGGCGGATGATGGGGCTCGTCATCCTGCCGCAGGCGTTGCGGCTGGTCATCCCCGGCATCGTCAATTCCTTCATCGCACTATTCAAGGATACGACGCTGGTGCTGATCGTCGCGATCTTCGATCTCTTGGGACAATTGCGCGCGGCCTTCGCCGACCCGACCTGGGCGACGCCGGTGACGCTGTTCACCGGCTTCGCGTTCGCAGGAATGATCTATTTTGTCGTCAGCTTCGGGATGTCGCGCTATGCATTGTTCATGGAGCGGCGCTTGAGCACCGAGCGCCCGCGTTGAGAGATGGTCGAGATCTTGGGCGAGAACGACCGAAAGCGAACGCCGAACGGACCTGCTCGGAGCGCCGTGCTCGACATGCGCACGACGAAGAACGAGGTTGCGATCGAGATCATCGACCTCAACAAATGGTTCGGGAAATTCCATGTGCTGCGCGACATCGACCTCAAGGTCATGCGCGGGGAGCGCATCGTCGTGTGCGGTCCCTCGGGTAGCGGCAAGTCGACGCTGCTGCGCTGCATCAACCGCATCGAGGACTGGCAACGCGGTCGCGTCATCGTCGACGGCACGGAGCTCACCGAGGATCTCAAGACGATCGACGAGGTGCGCGGCGAGGTCGGGATGGTGTTCCAGCAGTTCAACCTGTTTCCGCATTTGACCGTGCTCGAGAACTGCACGCTCGCCCCGATCTGGGTGCGCAAGATGCCGAAGATGGAGGCCGAGGAGATCGCGCGGCATTACCTGCGGCGGGTTCGCATTCCGGAGCAGGCCGACAAATATCCGGCCCAGCTCTCCGGCGGCCAGCAGCAGCGGGTGGCGATCGCGCGGGCGCTGTGCATGCAGCCGAAAATCATGCTGTTCGACGAGCCGACGTCGGCGCTCGATCCGGAAATGGTCAAGGAGGTGCTCGATACCATGGTCGGCCTCGCGCTCGACGGCATGACCATGGTGGTGGTGAGCCACGAGATGGGATTTGCCCGCCAGGTCGCGAACCGCATGGTGCTGCTCGATGACGGCCAGATCGTCGAAGTCAACGAGCCCGCGGCCTTCTTCAGCCATCCCCAGCACGAGCGCACCAAGCTGTTCCTGAGCCAGATTCTGCGCTGACTGTTACACGCTTTGGTTGCGCGATCCTCTGTATTTTCCTGTTTTTTCTGCAAACACGAGAAACCCGCCGTGCGCGGCCGCACGTGCGGCTCGCGCAACAAAAACCCCGGCGCGGCATGCCGCCCGGGCGCTGGCGTAGTCTCTGGCGTAGTTTCGGTGAATATCTTTTTCTGGAAGATTCTCGTTACACGAGTCAAGCGGAAAATCGAGCTGCCATTAAGTCCATCAATCAGCACCGGAAGTCGGCTTTTCCCGTAGCGCCGCCTTAGCGCACGAGCGGCCCGCCCGCTTTGTTCCAGGCGTCGATGCCGCCCTGGATGTGACAGGCGCAGGCGAGACCCGCATCCTGCGCGGCCTGCACCGCCATGGCCGAGCGCTCGCCGAAGGCGCAGTAGAAAACGATGCGCTTGCCGGTGGCGCGGGCGAGTTCATGCAGCATGCCGCCGGACCGGACATTGGCCGCGAGATCGGGGTAGGGGGCGTGCAGCGAGCCGGCAATGACGCCGTGCTTCTCGCGTTCGCTTCGCTCCCGCAGGTCGACGAGCGCCACGTCGGGCTTGCCGTTGAGCGCAAGGGCGTCGGTGGCGCTCACCGCCCAGCCGCGCCGCGCAATCTCGTCTTGCGCGAGGCCGACGCGCATGTTGGCCGGCACCGCGACGTCCATCATCTTCGGGTTGGGCAGGTTGAGGTTGTTCATCAACTCGACGTATTGGTCGACCGATTTCACCTGCAGGCGTGGATTGAACATCTTCTCCTCGCCGATGGTCGAGACCGTTTCGCCCTTGTAGTCGTGGGCGGGGAAAATCATGGTCTCGTCGGGCAGACGCAGCAGCTTGTTGAAGATCGAATCGTACTGCGCACGCGGGTCGCCGTTTTGAAAATCGGTGCGGCCTGTGCCGCGGATGAGCAGCGTGTCGCCGGTGAACACGCGGTCGCGCATCAAGAAGCTGTAGGAATCATCGGTATGCCCGGGGGTGTAGAGCACGTCCAGCGCGATGCCCTCGATGGTGAGCTTGTCGCCCTCGGCGAGCCGCATCGACACCACGTCGACCTTGCTGCGTTCCCCCATCACGGTGACGCAATGGGTGCGGTCGCGCAGCGCGCCCAGGCCGGTGAGATGGTCGGCATGAAGATGCGTATCCACCGCCTTGACCAGCTTGAGGTCGAGTTCGCCGACGAGCTGGATGTAACGGTCGACCTTCTCCAACACCGGATCGACGATGAGCGCCTCGCCCCCACGCCGGCTGGCGATGAGGTAGGTGTAAGTGCCGGACACGCTGTCGAAGAGCTGGCGAAAAATCATCCCGGTGACTCGCCAATTCAGGGACTGCGAATCCCCTCGGGGCCGCGCGAACAGTATAAATCTTCCAACGCGGTTCCAAAAGGGCGGTGAAGGCGCTATTCGCTAGGGGCGGCGGGCGCTGACCACCAAGGATGGTTGTCAGGTTTGAGGATTTGAGGAGATGTCCAGTGAAGATTATCGCGTTAGAGGAACACTACGGGCTTCCGCTTATATACGAAGCCGCTCATAAGGCGAACGATAGGGCCGCCCTGGCGCTCGACGTAGTAACAAGATCGGGAAAGTTTGAGGAGTCAGCAGATATCTATGATCTAGGCGAGGGGCGGATCGCTGCTATGGACGACGCCGGTATCGATGTGTCGATCCTCTCGTACCCTCCGCCGAACGCACAGGCCCTCGAGCCGTCGCTAGCGACGGAGCTAACTCGACACGCGAACGACGCCCTGGCGGCTACGGTCTCTAAGTACCCGGACCGGCTCCTCGGATTTGCCACACTACCGATGCTCGACCCCGCGGCTGCAGTCCGCGAACTCGAGCGCACCGTCCGCGACCTGCGCTTCGTTGGCGCATTGATAAATAACAACATCAACGGGCGTTACTTTGACGACAAGTTCTTCTGGCCAGTGTTTGAATGCGCCGAAGCGCTCGGCGTGCCCATCTACCTGCATCCCCAAATTCCGCCCAAGCCGGTGGTCGACGCCTACTACAGCGGCTTCGCTCCCGAAATATCTGCGTTTCTGTCACTGGCGGGAGTCGGCTGGCACATCGACACTGGGGTACACTGCCTCCGCTTAATCCTAGGCGGAGTGTTCGACCGGTTTCCTGCGCTGCAGATCATTGTGGGCCATAATTTCGAAATATTGAGTTGGTCGGCGTGGCGGATGGACTACTCTTTTCCGTTAGGCAGGAATGGTGGACTGAAACGGACCATCAAGGAATACTTTCGGGAGAACTTCTACGGTGGAATCCTCGCTGGTGAGTACGTAGGCCAAGAGCCTGGCGCGATGGATGGCAGCTGGAGTTTGGCGTACCAGGCCTATCTGGGCATGGCGAACACGGTCGGTATCGACCGCGTCGTCTTCACCACGGACCATCCATACGGCAGCATGAAAGCCTCTCGGCAATCCTTTGATCGGATGCCCATCAACGCGAATGATAAGGAGAAGATCGCGCACCTCAACGCCGAGCGCCTGCTCGGTCTCGGGCGCCGGCGAGCTGCTGCTGGGCAAGCCGCAGAATGAACGAAGGCAGCCCGGTCGCGTTGACGGTCACGGCAACGCAGCAATTCGGTCACTTTCCGAGCGAAGCGGACATTCAGCGAGCCGCGCTTAATGAACTATATTTATGAGTGCGCGCCCTAGATCATTTGTCGCATCGTTGCCGCGACTGCGACGGCGGTGACGATTGGGGCGCCGCCGAGGGAGCGCGCCCATGGTTCAAGTTTTCGGTTCGATCGGCAGATCGTCGCGCGCTCCCCATTCCGACCATGAACCGTCGTAAAGCGCCTTGGGCGGATTGCCGAGCGCGTCGAGCGCGAACCAAAGGATTGCGGCCGTCAGCCCCGAGCCGCAAGTGGTGATGACCGGCGCCGCGAGGTCGACGCGGCCGGCGGCGAACGCCCGTCGAAGTTTTTCCGGCGGCGCGAGTCTTCCGTTCTCGATCACCGAGGTCGAGGGGACATTGAGCGCGCCCGGCATGTGACCGGAACGCAACCCGGGACGCGGCTCCGGCGCTTGTCCCAGAAAGCGCTCCGCGGGGCGCGCATCCACCACCTGCGCCGAGCCGCTCGCCAAGGCCGCGCGCACGGCGGCGAGTGACGCGACGAAATCGGCGTCCTTGCGCGCTCGGAAGGTGCGCGCGGCACGCTTGAGCGGACCAGCTTCGAGCGCTCGTCCTTCGGCTTTCCATTTCGGCAAACCGCCGTCGAGGATGAACACCTTGTCCGCGCCGAACAGCCGAAACGTCCACCACACCCGCGGCGCGGAATACAAGCCGGCACCGTCGTAGACGACGATCGTGTCGGTGTCGGCGATGCCAAGCGCCCCGACGTCACGGGCGAACTGGGTGGCGTCCGGCAGCATGTGCGGCAGCGGATTGGAATGGTCCGCAATCGCGTCGACGTCGAAGCGCACCGCGCCCGGAATGTGGCCGGCGAGATATTCGGCCGCGGCATCGCGCTGCATGGTCGAAAGGTAGGAGGAGCCGTCAACCACCACGATGTGGTCGGCGCCGAGGCGTTCGGCGAGCCAATCGGTGCTCACGAGCCAGCGGGAGGAGGGTTCATGCGGCATGGGTATCGTCCGAGCTCAGACGTGCGCCGCTCGCCTTGGGAGCAGCGTCGCTACGCAAACGCAATTCGCACGCGCCGGTTCTGTTTGCCCTTCTTTTCGATCTGCGTGACGCGTACGTCGCCGATCTCGTTCGTCCGATGCACGTGGGTGCCCCCGCAGGGCTGCAGGTCGTATCCGACGATCTCGATCAGCCTGACGCGGCCGCTGCCGATGGGCGGCTTGACCGACATGGTCTTGACCAGGCCGGGCGCCGCTTCGAGTTCCGCATCCGTGATCCAGCGCGAGCGCACCTCGGCGCCCGCCGCGATCATCGCGGCGAGTTTTCTGGTGATCTCGTCCTTGTCGAGGCCGGCCTCGGGAATGTCGAAGTCGAGCCGTCCGTCGGTGTCGCCAACCGCGCCGCCGGTGACGGGATAGGGAAGGACGGCGGAGAGCAGATGCAGCGCGGTGTGCATGCGCATGCGGGCGTAGCGCAAATCCCAATCGATGGCGGCGTGCAAGGTCTCGCCGATCTTGAGATTGAGGCCGCCGGTGGCGGCCGGCAGGTGCGCGATCTCGCTTTTCGCGGGATCGGTGTAGTTTGCGTTCGCAATTGGGATGCTGTCGCCGGTTGCCGTCGTCAGCACGCCGCGGTCTGCGGGCTGGCCGCCGGAGGCGGCATAGAACACGGTGCGGTCGAGCATGACGCCGCCGGCATCGGTGAGCCCGACCACGGTGGCGCTGCATTCCTTCAGATATGAGTCTTCGCGGAACAGGCAGTCGGTGGACATGACGTGATGTCGCGAGCAAATGCTGGGATGTCAGGCTTTTTTTTCGTACGGCACTTGCACGCTCGTGCGCCGCTCCAGCCATTCCGGCACGGGCAGGCCTTTCTCGCGCAAGAACGCCGGATTGAACAGCTTCGATTGGTAGCGCGTGCCATAGTCCGCGAGGATAGTGACGATGGTGTGGCCCGGTCCCATGTCCTTGGCGAGGCGGATCGCGCCGGCGAGATTGATCCCGGTCGAGCCGCCCATGCACAGGCCTTCGTGCTCGAGCAGATCGAAGATGAGTGGGACCGCTTCCTCGTCCGGGATCGAGTACGGCTTGTCGACCTTGATGTCTTCGATGATGCGGGTCACTCGGCCTAGGCCGATGCCTTCGGTGATCGAGCCGCCCGGCGATGCCTTGGCATCTCCATGCGCGAACAGATCGTACATGGCCGCGCCCTTCGGATCGGCGACGCCGATGACGATGTCGTTCTTCTTTTCCCGCAAGTAAGTTGCGACGCCCGCAAGGGTGCCGCCGGTACCGATGGCGCAGATGAAGCCGTCCACCCTGCCTTGGGTCTGGTCCCAGATTTCCGGACCCGTCGAGACATAATGTGCCTTGCGGTTGTCGAGGTTGTTCCACTGGTCCGCAAACAGCACGCCGTTGCGCTCGTTCTTGCGCAGCTTGTCCGCCAGGCGCCGGCCCACGTGCTGGTAATTGTTGGGATTGCTGTAGGGCACCGCCGGCACTTCCACGAACTCGGCGCCGCACAGGCGCAGCATGTCTTTCTTTTCCTGGCTCTGGGTTTCGGGGATCACGATCAGCGTGCGGTAGCCGCGGGCATTGGCGACGAGCGCCAGTCCGATGCCGGTGTTGCCGGCGGTGGCCTCGACCACCAGTCCGCCCGGCTTGATCTCTCCGCGCTTTTCCGCCTCCAGGATGATCTGGCGCGCGGGACGGTCCTTCACCGACTGGCCGGGATTCATGAATTCGGCCTTGCCCAAGATGGTGCATTGCGTCGCGGCGGAGGCGCGCTTGAGCACGATCAAAGGCGTATTGCCGATGGCGTCGACGATTCCGTCCCTAGCTTGCATTTTTTTAAGGCCGCTCAACGGGTCGGACCCGCTTCCTCGACCAACGTGAGCGTTCCCGGTCCTTCGCCAACGATGAGGACCCAGGCTTCCTCGTCCTTGGCGCCGTCCCAATGCACCTCTTTGCCGAAATGCGTGACGAAACTGCCGGTCGGCATGGGCACCATATTCTCCTTGTCGACCTTGTTGCCGGTTGCGACCCACCAAGTGCCTTTGACCACGCTGATGAAGCGATCGTTGGGATGGAAGTGCGGTTTGCTGAAGTTGCCCGGCTTGAATCGATTGAGCACGACGTAGAGCCCGCTCTTGGTCGGATCTCCGTGCAGGACCACCTGGTTGGTGCCGGCAGCGCCGCTCGGATCGCGCCACTTGTATTGATCGGGCAAGGTGTAGGTGACGGCAGCGGGATTTAAAGCCGTGAACCGGCCACTGGTCGCTTCGACCTCCGTGGTCGTCCCGGGGCCATCGCCGGCGATCTGCAGCAGGGCGTCCTCGGCCTTGGCGCCGTCCCAGTGCACCTGCTTGCCGAAATGGGTGACAAAGGTGCCGGCGGGAAGGCCAATGCTGTTGTCGGGATCGAATGTCGTTCCGCTGCCCATCCACCACGTCCCGCTCAGCACGGTGATGAAGCGGTCGTTGGGATGGAAGTGCGGCCGGCTGAAATGGTCGCCCTTGAGCCATTTGATGCGCACGATGTAAAACCCAGGCTTCGACGGGTCGCCCACGAGCACCGCGTTTTGCACGCCGGCGGCGCTGGGCGGATTCCATTTGATCTGGTCGGGCAGTTTGTAGGCGACAGCCGCAGGATTGAGCTCGGCCGCAGCGCCGGGCATCGTCAGGGCCAACGCAGATGCCGTAGCGGCGAGCAGCAGGCGGCACAGGCTCACGTGAGCAGTCATCCTTTCCTCCCTATCGGCAGCCTTCTTGAGGTGGAAAGCATAGTCCCCGTTGGAGCGGCCGGTAAAGGGCGCGATCCATCCCGCTCGGCGCGGGCGCGCCGCGGGCTACTTGCAACGCTCGACCGCAGCGATGGACGACGCTTCTCCGTCACGAAAAGAGCCTGCGCCTTTTGCCACCGCGCGAGTTGGCTCGCAATCAACAACAGTAAAATGGCCAGCGCGGCCTCCCGCACAAAATGCCCCCCGGGCTGTTCTAGTTGTCGGCGATCCCCTGTAGTCGCTCCCGGGGCGATCACTGGACCAGAAGATGGTTGGATCAGAACGGAATCTCGTCATCCTCCGCGACGGGCGCTAACGTCGTGGGTGGCGCGGGGTCGAAGCGGTTGGTTTCGACGCTCTTGACGAACCGCAGAATGGCCGTGACCGAGTCATAGATGAACCGAGCCTCGGCCTGGTCAAGCAGATCGTTGTCGTGCGCGAGCGACTGGTTGTTTCGGACGTGGTTGAATTTGTCGAACACGCCGATTGCGTTCTTGATGATCTGCGTGGTGACGTCCCGCAAGTCACGCTCCTGGCCGAGCGCCTTGACGTACTTGCCCACGCGGCTGTGCAGCGGCTCGGCTCTGTCCCAGGCGACGCGGCGCACGTCGAGCAGGTGCCCGAATTTCTTCATGCAGTACGTGTGAAGGCGGTCGAGGGCGGCCGCCGGCCGATTGGCTCCGATGTCGCGCTCGATCGAGGCCACGAGCTCGTCGAGCGTCTGGTCGCGGGCGAACCGGTCGATCGCGTCAGTGCGGGGGATTTCGCTGCCGCTCTCTAGTTTGTCGAGCAGCGCAAAGAATCGCGCCTTGAGCTGTCCCGTCGCGTCGGCTTGCTGATATTGGGGGATGCTCTCTCGATGCTCCCACAACTCGCGCAGCACGCGGCAAACCGTGAACGCATTCTCGACCTGGACGAAGGCCCGCATATGCTTGGCCTTCGAGCTGCCGTTGAACGCATACTTTTCCTGATAGATGGTGATGCCCTGGTCATCGAAAAATTCGGCGAAGGTGCGATCGGAAAAATTGAGGACGTAGCCGCTGCCCATGTCGAGCGCGTCTTCGAGGATTCGCTTTTCCGAGTGCTTCAACTGCACCATCGCAAAACGTGCTGCCGTCGATGTGCCAACTCCATTGGCGTACCCCGAAGATCAGTGGCTCGCGGACGCTTGCTCTTTGAGCAGGCGGTAAACGGAGGCGCGGCCAATCCCGAGGCGTTTGCCGATCCATTTAATCCAAATAATACGTCAACTCCGTATTCATCAACATGGATTCGCGGGGTATTTCGTTTGAATTTCGATTTTTGCGCGGAAGGTCCTGTTGGCGCTCCCCGGCCCGGCCAGAGAATTAAACCACCTACCGTAGGCGGGGGAGTCTTAGAGACCCCACGAGAAGAGGTTGGGCGCACAAACGGCAACCCACGGCCCAGATCCCGGCGCTTAATTACGCGCTATCCGCGCAGGTCGACTGGTCTTCTTAATCGGATAGCGGGACGACACCTACTGTGCATGTTCAATCCGTAACGATCACCGGTTTCCGGTCTTTCGGCCCCACCGCCGTCAAGATCGAGCTCGGCAACAGTCTCACGGCGGTGGTGGGGGCGAACGCGTCTGGCAAAACTGCGCTGCTTCAGGCCTTGTGCAAGATGTTTGGGGTGACACAGGCGCAACGCACGATCCATCGCTTGGATTTTTACCTACCGCCCGATGTCGCACCTGAAGACCTTTCGACCCGCACGCTGTCGATCGACGCGATCATTGCGTTGCCCGAGCTGGCCGCAGGCTCAGCGACGCCCCAAACTATTGCGCCGGTCTTCAAGCACATGCAGATCGCGGCGCCGGGCGGGGAGCCGCTTTGCCGGGTGCGGCTCGAGGCGCAGTGGGAAGACGACGGCACGGCGGAAGGAGTGGTGACGCAAGACCTCTACTGGATCAACATCCTGGACGAGGTCATCGACGACGATGACAAGTACCCCGTCGCGCCGATCGATCGCGGACTCATTCAGGTCTACTACACCCCGGCCTCGCGCGATGCTGAAGCACAGATCAAAAATACCACCGGAGCTCTTGCCGCACGTCTGCTGCGCGCCATCGACTGGTCGGAGAAAACGCGCGACGCGATCGACGACGCCACGACAGAACTCGCAGAAGCCTTCAGGGCCGAGGCGGCGATCGGGGCGATGAGTGACGCCCTTTCCGATCGCTGGAGCGAGCTGCACGACAACGTGACCGACACGGATCCAAGCCTCGCCCTCATCAGCCAACGCTTCGAAGAGGTCATCAGGCGCGTTGGTGTACTATTCGAGAAGGGTCCGGCGCAGATCGAGCGCGACCTTGATGCCTTGAGCGACGGGCAGAAGTCGCTCTTCTACTTCGCGCTGGCGGCAGCCGTATTCGACCTCGAACGCAACGCCGTCGCCAAAAAGATCAAAGGGTTTCGTACCGAAAGTCTCCGCATCCCCGCGTTGAGTATCTTTGCCATCGAGGAGCCGGAGAACCACCTGTCTCCATACTACCTCGCGCGGATAGTGCGTCAGGTCCGTTCTGTGGTTGCAAGCGACAGCGCGCAGGCCATCGTCACGAGCCACGCGCCTGCGGTGCTAAGCCGCGTCGCGCCCGAGGAGGTGCGGTACTGCCGCTGCAGTGACGAAAAACGTGAGACAAGCGTCAAGCCGGTGCGGCTTCCGGAAAACGATGAAGAAGCCGTGAAATTCGTGCGGGGCGCCATGCTGGCGTTCCCCGAATTGTACTTCGCGCGATTCGTTGTCCTGGTCGAGGGCGACTCGGAGCGGATCGTGTTGCCAAGGCTCGCTGAAGCCGAAGGCCTTCTCCTTGATCCATCCTTCGTCGCGATCGTTCCGCTCGGCGGACGGCACGTGCAGCACTTTTGGCGTCTGCTGAAAGGGCTCGATATTCCGTTTGCTACCTTGCTTGACCTTGATTTGGGCCGGAACGGCGGAGGCTATGGACGCGTCAAGACCGCCATAGGCAATCTGATCGACATCGGCGTCTCACGAAAAGAACTGCTTGCGGTCGAGGGTGGTGGGCAAGCTGATTTCGACAAAATGCACACGTGGAAGACCAGTGAATACCTAACTGGTTGGGTAGAGTTTCTAAGAGACCACAATGTTTTCTTTTCGGAGCCGCTCGATCTCGATATGGCCATGCTGAATGCATATCCCAAGGCTTACGAGGCAATCCTTCCGAGCAGCGGCGGACCCTCGGGCAAGACGGAAACGGCTGCGGCGGCCGTGCTGGGCGAAGGAGGGGAAGGCCTGGACGCCTACAAAGAGCTTTATCCGGACTACGAAAAGCTTATGCCAGCCTACCGGTATCATTTCTTAACCCACAGCAAGCCCGCGACCCACCTTCGTGCCTTCGCGCATCTCGACGATGCAGCATTGAAAAAGGACATGCCGGAGCCCTACCGCGCGTTGCTCGCGCACATTAACAAAAACCTGAATCGTGACTGACCATGGCTTTGCTTAGCCGTCACATTGAACCCGACCGCTGGCAACCGATCGGAATCGCAGAGCTCGAAGCGAATGCGTTGGAGGTGGTCCGTTCCGTTAACAACCGCTCGGTTATCGCGGGTCCCGGCTCGGGCAAGACGGAGCTGCTCGCCCAACGGGCGTGCTACGTCCTACAATGCGGCATCTCGCCCGCGCCGCAACGCATATTGGCGATCAGCTACAAGCGCGATGCCGCCTCGACTCTCGATAAGCGGGTGCGCGCGCGCGTGCATCCGGAACTTGCGCACCGCTTTGACTCACTCACCTTCGACGCTTTCTCAAAGAGCCTGGTCGACCGGTTTGGTCAGGCTCTTCCCGAGCGGTGGCGTCCGACGCCGGACTATGAGATTGCCGACGCGACCGATCCAATCGTGCGTGACTTTCTCCAGCGATTGAGACCGCCTGCCACCGTCGGCACCGTTGCCGACATCATGGGCATTGCCGTTAAGACGTTCGAAAAGCGCCACGTCGTCGCCGTGCCCCTAACAATTGATCCCATTGCAAATCCTTCGCCCGAGCAATGGGCGGCCGAGCAGTTCTGGGAGAATTGGCTGCGAGGCGGGGATCGTAGCTACCTGACGTTTGCGATGATCGGCCGCCTCGCCGAGCTTCTCGTGCGCACCAACCCGATGGTGCGGCAGGCCCTCCAACTGACCTATTCGCACCTATTCATGGACGAATTTCAGGATACCACTCAGGTTCAATACGACCTTGCCAAGAGCATCTTCCGCGGCTCGAAGACAGTCGTGACAGCGGTCGGTGATTACAAACAGCAAATCATGCGCTGGGCGATGGCGATGGATGACGCATTCACGCCCTTCGAGACTGACTTTGCCGCGACGCGAACACCGCTCCACAACAACTATCGGTCATCTCCTGACCTCGTTCGCATTCAGGGCATCCTGGCAAAGGCGCTGGATGCGAAGTCCGTGAGTGCAGTGTCCAAATCCCCAGGCACTATTGTCGGCAACAGTTGCGAAGTGTGGGACTTTCCTGATGCCGATGCCGAGTCAAAAGGCCTTGCCAAGTTTGTCAGCGACGAGATGGCAAAATATCATCTCAAGCCGCGCGACTTTGCGGTGCTCGTGCGGATGAGGGCGGCAGACTACATGGTCAATTTAGCTCCCGCCTTTCGGGCCCGCGGACTAATTCTTCGCAATGAGGCGGCTAAGGTAGGACAGGTCGCACTGCAGGAGTTGTTCTCGGAAGTTGTTTCAGAAACGCTTGTCACCTTGCTTCGTCTCGTAACGTCGGATCGGGCGGGCCGCTATTGGACGGATTGCCTCGATACCGTTTGCGCTATGCGCGGCCTCACGTTCGATGACGAAGACCGCCGCGCCAAGATTGCGAAATCGCTCGACGAGTTGTCAGCCGCCTTTGCAGCCGAATTTCCGACGCCGGTTACTGATACTGCGGCCGCGCGCGCTGTTGTCAAACGCATCATCGACTTCGTCGGCCGCAAATACCTTCTCGCCGCCTCACCTGCGTACCGACAGGGCGACTGGTTCGAGAAGGTGATCGACGCCGCCACATTGCACCTTGAAGCCTCGTGCCGCGGTGCAAAAAACTGGTCAAGCGCATTGGATGTTTATGAAGGCATTCATGCCATCCCGCTTATGACGGTGCACAAGAGTAAGAGCCTGGAGTATCACACGGTTGTCTTCGTTGGCCTGGAGGACAGCGCCTGGTTTAATTTTCACAAGCAAAGCCACGAGGAAACAGCGGGATTCTTTGTCGCATTCTCGCGCACCAAGCAACGCGTGATCTTCACATATTGCTCCGCACGTGGGGCGCGCACGCAGATCGCCCCGTTGTACGAATTGCTTGAGAAAGCTGGGGTGCAAACAATTGCGAAAAAGTAGCTCTGCTAAGGACCAATATTTCGTCCTTGATCCCTCGATTCGGAATATGAATCAGTGGGTCCACACTTCCATCATTTCGGCTCGACGCGGATTGCGGCCATTGTCAGCCCCCGCATTGGCGACTAAGAAATCGTGTCACCCCTTGCGGGCGGATCATTCCGCCCCCCAACCTTGCCGAGGAGCAATTCGAGCATGCGCACCCTCGCGATCGTTTTGGGCTTGGCGTTTGCGGTGATCGCAATCGTTTACTGGCTCGTGCCTGCGGGCTCGCTGCCGGGCGTTTTTCCGGGGTTCGAAGCCGGCTCGCCGCGCCTGCACCTCAAGCATGGCCTCGCCGCGGCGGCCGTCGCCGTCGTGCTTTTCGCCATCGCGTGGTACGCCGGGCGATCCCGCGGATGAGCGTAATCAGAAAGCCGATGATCGCGATCACGAACAGGCCGACATACATCTGTTCGACCGCGAACGTGCTCCACGCGCTCCAGATCAGATAGCCGAGCCCGCTCTTTGCGCCCACCATTTCAGCCACCGCGATCAGCACGAGCCCGATGCCGATCCCGAGCTTGAAGCCGGTCATGATCACCGGCAGCGCGCCGGGGAGCGCGATGGTCCAGAATGTGTTCCAGCGGTTGGCTTTGTAGTTGCGTCCGACATCGAGATAGATCTTGTTGATTTCGAGCACGCCCGTCGTCGCGTTGATGACCACGGGGAAGAACACCCCGACCGCCACCATGAAGATTTTCGAGGCCTCCCCCAGGCCGAAGATCAACAGCGCCAGCGGCAGGATCGCGCTCTTGGGCACCGGATAGGTCGCCGCGATCAGCGGGTCGAACAGCGCTCGGATCGGCCGGTTGAGCCCCATGACGATGCCAAGGACGAGCGCCGGCACGCCGCCGAGGATCGCGCCATAGAACAGGCGTTGCATGCTCACGGCGGTGTGGGTGACAAGCTCGCCCGTGCGCAACATCTCGATCATCGTCGAGACGACGCTCGAGGGAGCCGGAAAAAACCTGGTGTCGATGAAGCCGAAGCGGGCACAAAGCTCCCACAAAACGAGAAGCGCAAGCGGCGATATGATGCTCAACAGCCGATCGCGCGTGCGCGCGGACATTTTCGCGCCCTCCGACCCGGTCGAAATCGTTTGCACGCTCATGATTTGATCTCCTCCTCCTGCTGGCGCGCACGGTGCACCTCCTCGCGCAGGCTCGACCAGATGTGCGCAATCAGCTCGCCGTATTGCGGCATCTTCTGCAGCTCCATGATGTTGCGCGGCCGCGCGAGCGGCACTGGCACGAACGTCTTCACTTTCCCCGGCTGCGCCGTCATGACCATGATGCGATCCCCCAGAAACACCGCCTCGTCGACCGAATGGGTGATGAACACCACGGTCTTCTTGTGCTCCTCCCAGATGTGCAGCAACTCTTCCTGCAACAGCAGCTTGTTCTGCGCGTCGAGCGCCGAGAACGGCTCGTCCATCAGCAGAATTTCGGGATCATTGGCGAACGCGCGCGCGATCGACACGCGCTGACGCATGCCGCCGGAAAGTTGGTGTGGATAATATTTGGCGAAACGCGTGAGACCGGTGCGCGCGAGATAGTGGCCGACCACCTCCTTGACGGTGGCGGATGGCACGCGCCGCATCTTGAGGCCGTAGGCGGCGTTGTCCCAGACCGTCATCCAGGGGAAGATCGAGTCGCCCTGGAAGATCATCGAATTCACCGGGCGCTGCGAATGTGGCGTCTCGATCTCGATAGCGCCGGAGGTAACGGAGTCGAGGCCGGCAAGGATGCGCAACAGCGTGGTCTTGCCGCATCCGCTCGGGCCGACGATCATGAAGAACTCGCCCGGAGCGATGTCGAGCGAGACGCCATCGATCGCAATGAGCTGTCCGAACACCTTGCGCAGATCGCGGATGCGGATGGCCGGCCGCATCGGCAGCGGTTCGGCGGCTTCGAGCCTGGTGAGCGGGCGGGGCATGGATGATCCTGGGAGCTTCAATTTGCCGAGCGAAGCCCCCGTTCACAACCGATTCTTTCGCGCCGATTGGCCGCGGCCATCGACCTCTGCTAGAAGCCCGACGCCATGTCGAACGTCGAGCCGACACGATGAAACGCAGCAGCGATCGAATTCTCACCACCCATGTGGGCAGCCTGATCCGGCCCGAGCCGCTGCAGGGGTTCCTGCGCGCGAAGCAGGCCGGCGAAGCGGTCGCCGCGAAAGCCTATGAGACGTGCCTGACCCAGTCGGTCGGCGCCATCGTCCGCCGGCAGGCCGAGGCCGGCATCGACGTGATCAGCGACGGCGAATTCGGGAAATCGATCAGCTGGTCGCAATACGCGCTCGAGCGCTTGAGCGGCTTCGAACGCCGTCCGATCAAGCCAGGCGCCAATCCCTTTCAGCGTGGCGCCGACCGAGAGCGCTTCGCCGAATTCTATGCCGAGCTCGACGCGCGCGAAGAGGTGGCAACAAGGACGGACTCGGTCTGCGTCGGACCCATCGCCTATACCGGGCAGGCGGAGCTCGAGCGCGACATCCACAATTTCAAGGCTGCGCTCCAAGGCGTGAAGGTCGAGGAGGCGTTCCTGCCGGTCGCCGCGCCCGCGAGCGTCATCCCGGACCGCAAGAACGAATATTACGCCAACGACAAGGAGTGCCTCCTCGCCATCGGCGCGGCGATGCGCACGGAATACAAAATGATCGTCGACGCCGGCTTCGTGCTGCAGCTCGACGACGCGCGTGCCGCCGTGAGCTACGATCGCATGGTGCCGCCGGCAAGCTTCGCCGACTACCGCGAATGGGTCGCCGCGCACATGGAGGTGCTCAACCACGCGATCGAGGGACTGCCGCCCGATCGCATGCGTTATCACGTCTGCTGGGGAAGCTGGCCGGGGCCGCATACCACCGACGTGCCGCTCGAGGACATCGTCGACCTCATCCTCAAGGTGAATGTCGGCGCCTACGTGATCGAGGGCGCCAATCCGCGTCACGAGCACGAGTGGAAGGTGTGGAAGGATGTGAAGCTGCCCGCGGGCAAGGTGCTCATCCCGGGCGTCATCAGCCACGCCACCAACGTGGTGGAACATCCCGAGCTCGTCGCCGAGCGCATCATCCGCTACGCGCGGCTCCTCGGGCGCGAGAACGTGCTGGCGGGAACGGATTGCGGCTTCGCGCAAGGACCGTTCTACCGGCGGGTCCACCCCTCGATCATGTGGGCGAAGCTCGAAGCGCTGGCGGAGGGCGCGCGGCTTGCCAGCAGAGAATTGTGGACCTGAGGCCTAGTGTCCCGATTCCGAAGTTCGCATCATTGTGCCGCAGCCTCGTTTGCGAACTTCGGAATCGAAGGACACTAAGCAACTTATTGATCTAGTGTGGCTTTGGTCAGAAGTCCGCATTTCGGACTGGCTGCAAAAATGATGCGGACTTCTGAACCGCCACACTAGCCCGTCGCCGTTCAGTCCTTCTTCGACAGCATTCGATCGGCACTGAAGCGGCCTGCACCGGTCACGAACAACACCAAGGTGCCGCCGAAGAGCGCAAGATTTTTGAGGAAGTTGTTGTACTGGGCCATCACCTGGGCGGCCGGATATTCCCAATAGCGGTGGGCGAGCGCGGTGGCGACGATGAGGAAGAGGAGACACACCAGGGCGGCGTAGCGGGTGGCAAAACCTAGAATCAGAGTGAGGCCGATCAAGAATTCGACCGGAGCGCCGATCCAGGAGAAGAACCCGGGGTTGGGCACTTTCAGATTTCCGAGGTACGCGACATAGCCGCCCATGTTCATGAACTTGCCCCACGCGCTCGTGAGGAAGAGCCAGCCCAGCAGCACGCGGCCGACCAGCAATAAAGCGTCGCTGGCGCTGGCCGCAAAGCCATCCGCGTGGGACAGAACGGGAAGTGACGACTCGCTTGCGTGGTTGGACATGGTTCCCTCCTAGCCTTGCCTAGCCTTGCCGATATGACTGATACCGATAGCTCGCGACGCGAGACGAATGGCGCTCGCTTCGGCGCGCTCGATCAGAGTTCCCGCCCGATCGCGCGGTCGAGCGACCAAGCGCCGCCGCCGCGGATCAGGAAGAACAACGCGCAGAAGCCGATCAGCAGCGCGTATTCCGAGCCGCCTTGCGTCCAGAAAAAGCCCTTCGCCGAGGTGAATTTCACTCCCATGATCATGAAGATGACGACTGCAGCCGCCGCGAAGCGCGTAAACAGTCCCAGCACCAGCAGGGTACCGCCGATCAATTCGGTGCAGCCGACCAGCGTGCCCCAGAATATGCCGGGCGTGAAGCCGATCCGATCGAACAGCGCGGCGTTGCCGGCAAACCCCATGCCGCCGAATGCGCCGAACAGCTTCTGCAGGCCGTGCGGAATGAGGATCGCGCCGAGCGCGATGCGCAGGATCGGTTCGGCATATTCGTCGACCGCGCTGTAAACGTTGCCGAGCGCGGGAATGTAGTGATGCGATGTTGCTTCGGTCATCACCGTGCCCCCTCGATGGTGCTTTCCCTCGCTTGCGCCTTCACCGGATACCGGTGGGCGAAAGCTGCGGCTCTTGATGACTCGCTGGAGGATGAGCTTATCGGTGACGGCGGCCGGTGCAAAGAGCCTTGCGGCGGGACGCGCCGTAGGCTGCTGCAGCGCAAATGGGACGCGCGCAACGCCGTGCAGCCGGATTGACGTGCCATAAGCGGCTCGGCAGAGTTCCGATCGTGCCCCTCAAGATCGTTCAATTCCTTGCGCTCACGCTCACCGCGCTTGCGTTGGTACCGAGCGGCGCGCATCTGTGCGCGCTGCCCAACAAGATCAACCTGGTGGCGGAGCAGTATTTCATCGTGCAGAACATCTACCGCGGTTGGAGCTTGTTCGGCGTCGCCTTGATCGGCGCGCTGATCGCCAATCTGGCGCTGGCGCTGATGCTGCGCGGTCGGGGCGCGCCGTTCGTTCTCGCGCTGTTCGCGTTTCTTTGCATCGCCCTCACGCTCGTCGTCTTCTTCATCTGGACCTACGCCGCCAATCAGGCGACCAACAATTGGATGATGATCCCGGACAATTGGGAGCAACTACGCCGGGAGTGGGAGTATTCGCATGCCGCCAATGCGGTCGTGACCTTCGCGGCATTGTGCTCGGTTGCCCTGTCCGTGCTGACGACGCGGGAATGAGCGGTTAGTGGCGGGGTTGGCGTTTACTAGTGTGGCGGTTCAGAAGTCCGCATCATTTTTGTAGCGAGTCCGAAATGCGGACTTCTGAACCAAAGCCACACTAGATCGATAAGTTGCTAGTGTCCTTCGATCCGAAGTTCGCAAACGGGGCTGCGGCACAATGATGCGAACTTCGGAATCGGGACACTAGCGGCGAGAGGCCTCATTGAACGGTCCGGAACGGGTGTCTATCGTCGCGCCAATTACCATCGAAACGATCGGAGGAAATCGCATGATCGTATTGCCGCTCAGCGTTGCGCTGGTTGCGTTCGCTCTCACGCTTGCGCCGATACTGTCTTGGCCCGCAGCCTTGCAGGCCCAGGATTACCCAACGCGTCCGGTCAGGATCATCGTGCCGTTCGGCGCCGGCGGGCCCGCCGACGTTTACTCCCGCGTTCTCGCCCAGCATCTCTCGGACGCGCTCAAGCAGCCCTTCGTGGTGGAGGACCGGCCCGGCGCCGGCTCGATCATCGGCACCGATGCGGTCGCCAAGTCGCCGCCCGACGGCTACACGCTGCTGGCAATGTCGAACACCCATACGACCAACGAATCGCTCATTGCCAACAAGCCGTTTCAGTTGATGCGCGACTTCGTGCCGGTGGCGGGGATCAACTATTCCGACCTGGTGATGGTGATCCATCCGTCGGTGCCGGCGAAGGACCTCAAGGAATTCATCGCTTATGCCAAGAGCAAGCCCGGAGAGCTCAATTACGCCTCCTCCGGCGCCGGCACGCCCTATCACATGGCGGCCGAGCTGTTCAAAGCGATGAGCGGAACCAATCTGGTGCACGTTCCACACAAGGCTTCCGGCGAGATGCGCAACAGCGTGATCGGCGGCCATGTGCAAATGGCGTTCGATGCCATCACCACCATGGCGCCGAACGTCAAGGCCGCCCAGGTGCGCGCGCTCGGCACCTCCGCCGCCAGACGCTCGACGGTATTACCCGATGTTCCCACCATCGCCGAGGCGGGGGTGCCGGGCTACGAATCGACCATCTGGCTCGGGATCATGGCGCCGGCCGGCACGCCGAAGGCGATCGTCGACGTGCTCAATGCCGAAATCAACAAGGCGATCAGGCGGCCCGACGTGAAGGAAGCATGGGACAAGCAGGGAGCGGTGGCGCTGGTGATGACTCCCGCCGAGTTCGACGCCTACCTGCGCAAGGACATCGAGAAGTGGGCGCAGGTGGTGAAGGTTTCGGGCATCAAGGCGGAGTGACGCCATCTCGCTGCGGGCAACCGCTGACGCCGACGTCGCGCCCGGCCAGCGCTTCGCCGGGGCGGCCACGTCTTTGATGTTGCGCGTGCGCTGCAAACGGCCGAAAATATCGCACGATTACAAGATTAGCGGGCGTGCAAGCCCGCGAGGAGGAGACCATGCTCTCGGCGATGAAGTTCAAGATCATCCTGTGGGGGATGGCGCAGCTTCTCGTATACGCGGCCTGGCGGCATCCGGCCTTCCGCGCGCGTCTCAAGGAGCGCAACCTCGTCGCGCAGCTCAAGGCCCGCGACGAGGAGATCGGCCGTTGGTACGCGATCCGCGACGGCAAGGTGACGTCGGGCAGCGGGCTGCGTGTCGACGCTGAAGTCACGCTTGCCTTCAAGACCGCCGCGATCGCCGCCGATCTGCTCATGCCGCCGATCAACTGGCTCGATCAGATCAACGCGCAGAAGGATTTCAAGCTCACCCTCGAAGGGCCGGAGGATCTCACCAACTGGTTCGCGCAGACCATCATGATGAGCCAGAGCGTCGGCTTGAAGATCGGCACGCGGCTTGCCGACGGCACCATGCGCTATTGCAACATGACCAACGGCGGACCGGTTTTCGTCTACGTCAAGGACGGCAAGATCGTCCGCATGACGCCGATCGATTTTGCCGCGGATGATCCACCGCCGTGGACCATCGAAGCGCGCGGATTGAAGCTCACGCCGCCGCGCAAGACCACGCTTGCCCCGCATGGGCAGAACGCGAAGTCGATCGTTTATTCGCCCGATCGCCTGCTCTATCCGATGAAGCGCGTTGACTTCGACCCGAATGGCGAGCGCAATCCGCAGAACCGCGGCAAGTCGGGCTACGTGCGCATCTCTTGGCCGGAGGCGCTTGACCTCGTCGCGGGCGAGATCAAGCGGCTCAAGCGCACCTACGGTCCCGGCGTCATGGCGGTGTCGCACGGTTCCCACCACACCTGGGGCAATATCGGTTATTACCTCTCCGCGTTGTTCCGCTTCCGCAACGCCGTCGGTTACACCCAGATCCACCATAATCCCGACAGCTGGGAAGGCTGGTACTGGGGCGCGGTGCATCACTGGGGCTACACGCTGCGCGTCGGCCAATCGGAGACCTACGGCACGGTCGAAGATTGCCTGCAGAACTGCGACATGATCGTGTTCTGGGCCGCCGATCCCGAGAGCACGAGCGGCTCCTATGGCGCGCAGGAAGGCACCGTGCGCCGGCAATGGCTGAAGAATCCCAAGCTCGGCATCAAGGTCGTGCACGTCGATCCGTACTACAACGCGTCGGCGCAATTCCTGCCGGGCAAGTGGTTCGCGCCCAGGCCCACCACCTCGGTCGCGATGGCCATGGCCATCGCTTATGTCTGGATCAAGGAGGACCTCTACGACAAGGAATACGTGCAGACCCACACCGTCGGCTTCGACAAATGGCGCGCTTATCTCCTCGGCGAAGAGGACGGCATCGCGAAGACGCCGGAGTGGCAGGAGAAAGAGACCGGCGTGCCGGCAAGGGACGTGCGCGCGCTCGCGCGCGAGTGGGGCAGGAAGCGTGTCTATCTCGCGCCCGGCGGTTGGGGCAACGGCCACGGCGGCGCCTGCCGCAACCAGACCGGCATCCAATGGGCGCGCGTCATGGTGTGCCTGACCGCGATGCAGGGGCTCGGCAAGCCCGGCGTCAACATGGGCAATCTGCAATGGGGCTGCCCGCTCGACTTCCAGTTCTATTTCCCCGGCTACGCCGACGGCGGCATGTCGGGCGATCTCGAAAACACCGCGATGCCGGTCGAGCTCTATCAGCGCATGCCGCAGCTGCCGAGCATGTCCACCACCTTCCAGCGCATTCCGCGGCTGCGGACGCCCGAGGCGATCGCCGACGGCAAGGCCGAAGGCTATCCTTGGGTCGGAAAATCAATCGAGCACCAATTCGCCAAGTTCTCCTATCCGGCGCCCGGCCATGCGCCGGTGCGGATGATGTACAAATACGGCGGCTCGATCCTCTCCACCATGAACAACACCAACCGCTGGGTGCGGATGTATCAGTCGCCGAATCTCGAATTCGTCGTCAACCAGTCGATCTGGTTCGAGGGCGAGGCCAAGTTTGCCGACGTGATTCTGCCCGCCTGCACCAATTTCGAGCGCGTCGACATCAGCGAGTGGGCGGGCCTGGGCGGCTACGGCCACCACGGCCAGCAGCAGCTCAACCACCGCGTCATCATCTTCCAGGCGCCGGCCATCGCGCCGCTGGGCGAATCGCACTCCGATTTCTGGATCTTCAACGAGATCAGCAAGCGGCTCGGCCTCGCCAATTATTTCTCCGAGGGCGTCAACGAGATCGATTGGGTCAAGCGCGTGTATCTCGCTTCCGATATGCCCAAGGTGATCTCGTGGAAGAAGTTCATCAAGCGCGGCTATTACGTGGTGCCGGCGGAGAAGGAGAAGCTGCGCGCGCCGGTGTCCTTCCGCTGGTTCTGGCAGAACCGCAAGAAGGACGTGCCGGAGGCGCAGCCTCTGCCCTCCGACTACACCGACGAATATCTGCGCGGGCTGCAGACTCAGTCCGGCAAGCTCGAGTTCGAGTGCAACAGCCTCAAGCGCTTCAACGATCCCGAGCGGCCGCCGATCGTCAAATACGAGCCGTCATGGGAAGGGCCGCATTCGGGCGAGATGTACGAGCGCTATCCGCTGCAAATGCTCACGCCGCATTCGAAGTACTCGTTCCACACCCAGGGTGACGGCAAGGATTCGTTCCTGCTCAATATCGAGGACCACCGGGTCAAGGTCGACGGTTATTACTACTGGATCATGCGGCTCAACGCCGAGGACGCGGCCGATCGCGGGATCAAGAAGCATGACCTGGTGAAGGTCTTCAACGATCGCGGCGCGGTGATCTGCGCGGCGCTGCCGACCCAGCGGCTGCCGCGCGGTGTGTGCCATGGCTACGAGTCGTCCGCGATCTACGACCCCATGGGCGAACCGGGCAAATCGGTCGATCGGGGCGGCTGCCTCAACCTGCTCACGCCCGAGCGCACGCAGACCAACTCGACGCACTCGATCGCGGGCGCGAACTCGCTGGTTCAGGTCGAACTGTGGGACGGCCGCACCGAGCACATGTCGGAGACCTTCGCGCGCATGGAGAAGGACAAGGAAGTCCGCGACACGCTCAAAGCCGCGCAGCTCGTGCCGGCGAAGTAATGATGTAGTTGCGACTGGGATGCCCACGAAGGCGGGCATCCAGCTCTGATATAGAGTATCGCCATGCAAAAATGGAACATGATCATCGACGTGGCGGAGTGCACGAATTGCAATCTGTGCACGCTCGCGGCCATGGACGAATACGTGGGCAACGATTGGCCCGGTTACAGCGCGCCGATGCCGAAGCACGGGCACAAGTGGATCAACATCCTGCAGAAGGAGCGCGGGCAGGTGCCGATGATCGACATCGCCTACGTTCCGACCATGTGCAACCACTGTGACGATCCGCCGTGCATGGCCAAGGCCGGCGACGCGGTGAAAAAGCGCGACGACGGGATCGTGCTCATCGATCCGGAGAAGGCGAAGGGGCGCAAGGATCTGGTCGAGGCCTGCCCCTACGGCCACATCTGGTGGAACGACGAGTTGCAGCTGCCGCAGATCTGGCCGTTCGATGCCCACCTCATCGACCAGGGCTGGCAGCAGACCCGCGGCCAGCAATCGTGTCCGACCGGCGCCATGCGAGCGATCAAGGTCGAGGACGAGGAGATGGCGCGCCTGGCGCGCGAGCAGGCGCTCGAAGTGATGAAGCCCGAGTTGGGCACCCGCCCCCGGGTGTATTATCGCAATCTCTGGCGCTACTCGAAGTGCTTCATCGGCGGCACCCTGGCGGCGGAGATGAATGGCGTCGTCGATTGCGTCGAGGGCGCGAGCGTTCGCCTCAGCAAGGATGGCCGAACGGTCGCTGAGACGACGAGCGACAACTATGGCGACTTCAAATTCGACAAGCTCGATGAAGGCTCAGGCACGTATCTGGTCGAGATATCGGCGAAGGGCCGGAGCCAGAAATCCGTCGAAGCAACTCTCGGGGCCAGCATCAATCTCGGCGAGATCCGACTTTAATCGCGTCACACAAAGTGTCGTCCCCGCGAAAGCGGGGACCCATATTCCAGAGGCCAGTGATCATGGGTCCCCGCTTTCGCGGGGACGACGGCAAAGAGTTGCTAGTTGGCAGGATGGTTGATTCGACCCCGCTCATCTTCCCGCAGCTCGGTCCCATCTATCAGGCGCTCTTTCCCTGGGCCGAGGCGCTGTTGCGCGTCGTCGCGGGACTAGCGCTCGTCCCGCATGGACTGCGCAACACGTTCGGGATGTTCCCATCGACCGGGGTGCAATCGCACAATTTGACCGAGCTGGCGCGACAGCTCGACCGCGACGGCTATCGTCCCGGAAAATTCTGGGCGCCGGCGATCTCGATCACGCAGCTCGTGGGCGGTCCGATGCTCGCGCTCGGGCTGTTCACGCGGCCCGTCGCCTGCGTCATCATGATCTTTCTCGTCGTATCCAATTACGAGCGTTGGCGGGTCGGCGGATATTTCTGGAACAAAACGGGCCTCGAATACACGCTGATGTGGACCGTGGCCGTGTTGTATTTCCTGGTGCACGGCGGTGGCGCGATCTCGGTCGATCATCTTCTCATCGGGCGCGAGTTCTGACCGCCAACTCGCTGGAATGCGGACGCCGGTTTCGTTACCATCGCGAGCGGGGTAACGCGATATCGGGCACCGCAGTCCCGCCTTCAAACAGGGAGCTCTCGCCGTGAACATCCATTCCAAGACCACGACCGATCCAGCGACCGCGGTATCGCCCGCGGAATGGCAGGTTCGCGTCGATCTCGCCGCGGTCTATCGCCTGGTCGCGCACCACGGCTGGGATGATGGCATTTACAACCACTGCTCCATGCGCGTTCCGGGAGAAGATCGAAAGTTCCTGATGAAGCGGCACGAGCTGCTGTGGACGGAGGTCACGGCTTCGAACCTGGTCAAGGTCAGCATGGACGAGGACCTCGACGAGCGGGCCGGCGTCAATCGCCCGGGCTTCACGCTGCACGGCGGCGTCCTGCGCGGGCGGGGAGACGTGAACTGCGCGGTGCACGTCCACACGCGCACCGGAATGGCGATCGCAGGCCTCAAGAGCGGGCTGCGCATGATTTCGCAGGAGGCGGTGCGCTTCTTCGGCTCTATCGGCTATCACCCCTACGAAGGCATCACCGAGGATTTCGGGGAGCGCGAGCGGCTCATCGCCCATCTCGGCAACAATCGCGCAATGGTCATGCACAATCACGGCGTGCTCACGGTGGGCAAGACCGCGCGCGAGGCTTTCATCCTGATGAAGCATCTCTTGGAGGCCGCTGAAATCCAGTTGGCGATGGAAGCGACCGGAGGCGAGCTGATCGAGATCCCGCCCGAAATCTGCAAGAAGACGGTGCTGCAGTACGAAAAACACGACAGCGGCCGCGGCTCCGCCGACTGGCCGGCCTATCTTCGCATGCTCGACCGCATCGATCCGAGCTATCGGACCTGACATTGGCGAAACCGTTCTGCAGGATTGTGCAAGCGCGAAGCGTGCTTGTGGCAGCACTGACCGTGCTCGCCATTGCGGGCTCGATTTCCTCCGCACGCTCGCAAGGATGGCCGCAGAAGCCGGTCAAGATCGTGGTTCCGTTCGCACCGGGGGGGAATACCGACGGCATTGCCCGTCTGATCGCGCAGCCCCTCGGCGACGCGTTTGGGCAACAGTTCGTGGTCGAGAACCGCCCAGCGGCGGCCGGTGCGATCGCGGCCGAAGCGGTCGCCCGCTCGTCCGCCGACGGACATATGCTGCTGATGGGAACCCCGTCGCAAATCGCGATCATTCCGCTGACGACCAGGACGGCCTACGACCCGGTCAAAGATTTTGCTCCCATCAGCGTGATTGGGACCAATCCGTACGTGTTGGTCGTCCATCCTCGCATACCGGCGAATACGCTTGCCGAATTCATCGACTATGCCCGCGGCCACCCCGACAAACTGACCTATGTGGCGCCGGTATTCGGAGGCTTGAGTCATCTCTCGATGGTGTTGTTTCTCAAACGCGCGGGGCTCGAGATGACCCCTGTGAGCTACAAGGGTGGCGCGGCGCCATTGACCGACGTGATCGCCGGTCACGTCCCCATTTATTTCGCGACTTTGTCGGAGGCCATGTCGCAGGCAAACAGCGGAGCCATTCGCCTGCTTGCGGTGTCGAGCGAGAAGCGCGTCCCGCAAATCCCGAACGTTCCCACCTTCGCCGAGTCAGGATTTCCCGGCTTCAGGGCGCTCACCTGGAACGGGCTGATGGCGCCATCGGCGATGCCCACGGACACCGTCGAGCGGATCGCGAAAGAGGTGTCCCACGCCTCTAACGACGCAAAATTTGCCGAGCGGCTTGCGGCGTTCGGGGTTGACCCGCTCGGCAATACCCCCGAGGCGTTCGCGGCGATGATCGCAGCCGACATCGCTTTGTGGGGGGAAGCGGTCAAGATCGCCGGCATCCAAGCGCATAAAGCGAACTAGCGAAACGTCGTGCCGCGGCGGCGACGCGCGACACGTTGCAGGAACGCCGCGGGCGCTGGCTGGGGCATGGCCGGGTCGCGCTGGGTTGGTGTATGATCGCCTTGCGCTCATCCATGCGCGAGCAGCGCACGGAGCGCTGCAGTCGGCCCACAAGGAGCTTTGGTCATGCTCGACGTCGTCAAGAAGGTTGCACCCTCGATTCCGTTCGATGCGCATCGCCTCGATCGGCTGATGGATGAGGCCGGGATCGACGTTCTGCTCGCGACCTCGAAGCACAACGTGCAGTACCTGCTCGGCGGCCATCGCGCCTTTTTCTTCGAGTCCATGGATGCGATGGGATTGAGCCGCTATCTGCCGGTCCTCGTCTATCCCAAGGGCGCGCGCCAGAAGGCGGCTTATTTCGGCCATCGCATGGAAGGCTTTCAGAAGGAAAACGATCCGTTCTGGGTGTCGGAGTCGCAGACCAATTCGTCCGGCACCGTCGATGCCATGCAGAAGGCGATCGACTACGCGCGCAAATTGGGAGCAAAGCCCCGCCGGATCGGCGCCGAGCTCGGTTTTCTACCGGTCGATGCCGGCACCGCGCTACGCAACGCCTTCCCCGGCAGCGAAATCGCGGACGCGTTGTTCGTGCTCGAGCGGCTGCGCGCGGTGAAGAGTCCCGAGGAGCTGAGGAAGCTGCGCATCGCCTCCGAGCGCGTGATCGAATCGATGCTGGCGGTGATTGCCAATCACGGCCCCGGCGCGACCAAGCGGGAGCTGACCGAAGCGCTGCGGCGGGAGGAGACCAATCGCGGCCTTACCTTCGACTATTGTCTGATCACGGCGGGCTCGAGCCTCAACCGCGCACCGTCGGAGCAGAAATGGGGCAAGGGCGACGTGCTCTCGCTCGACTCCGGCGGCAACTATCACGGCTATATCGGCGACCTCTGTCGGATGGCGATCCACGGCGAGCCCGATGCCGAACTCGAGGATTTGCTGGCCGAGATCGAACAAATTCAGCGCGCGTCGATGAAGCCCATCAAGGCGGGAGCGACGGGGAGCGTGATCTACGCCGCGGCCGAACCGCTCGTGCACAAATCCAAGCACCACAACCACATGCACTTCCTCGCCCACGGCATGGGGTTGGTCAGTCACGAGGCGCCGCGGCTGACGGCGACGGGCCCGGTGCCATACGATGCCTACGACGCCGGTCGCCCGCTCGAGCGCGGAATGGTGGTCTCGGTCGAGACCACGCTGCAGCATCCCCAGCGCGGATTCATCAAGCTCGAAGATACGGTCGTGGTCACCGACACCGGATTCGAGATTTACGGCGAGGGCGGTCGCGGCTGGAACCGCGGCGGTACCGCGGTGCGGTGACCCGGGGCGGCAAATCGGGCTTTGGGCGAAACTCGGGAAAGGAAGGAAATATTCAGCTTGAACAGGCGCCGGCTGTCGAAACAGCCCTCACGCGCGGACGCTCCATGCCGTGATCACGATGCAAGGGCAATGAGGCGAAGCAGCGCCGCGGGCCGATGCAACACCAGCCCCGGCGGCTTTTCTTCGGAGAGTTAAATGCTCAGCGCGAGCAACGCGACTGCGCCGATCCCTACGACCAGAATCACCAAAGCCACCGGGTCGTAGTCGAGCCAATGCCTGCTTTGTACACTCATGACGCACCTCGCCCTGAAAGACCAACCCACTCTTCTCCCGGGTCCCCATAAATCGAGGGCCGGCGGGGGTTTGCGTCTTTGTTAGTCGCAGCTGGGGGCTTGGAGGTTCAAAAACTCGCGGCTCAGCCGAGCTCACGCCGGCTTGATCCTGCGGCGGCCGGGCCGCACTGACAGGCTGATGCGGCCGATAACATAATCCATTGATAAGACTGACCATCTTTCGCATGGCCACCCCGTCGGCCGCGCGCCGCGCCGCACGCACTTGGGCGGAAATTGGGCACGCCGCGTTCGGCCGAAGCGAAGGAACGACTTTTGCGTCGCAACATCAGGATTTCGGTTTCGATGCGCGCGCGCTCTTCACTGCATGAACCAGCCGTGGCTCACGACCAGCGACTGGCCGGTCAACGCGTTGCTTTCGAAGCCGGCAAAGAATACCGCCGTTTCGGCGACGTCCTCGACCGTGGTGAATTTTCCGTCCACCGTATCCTTCAGCATGACGTTCTTGATGACGTCGGCTTCTGAAATGCCGAGCTCCTTGGCCTGTTGGGGGATCTGCTTGTCGACCAGGGGGGTGCGCACGAAACCCGGGCAAATGACGTTTGCGCGCACGCCGTGCTTGGCGCCCTCCTTGGCGACCACCTTGGCCAGCCCGATCAATCCGTGCTTGGCGGTCACGTAGGGCCCCTTCAACACCGATGCCTCTTTCGAGTGCACCGACCCCATATAGATGATGCTGCCACCCGAGCCCTGTTTGTACATCCGCTGCAGCACGGCGCGGGTGGTGAGAAACGCGCCGTCGAGGTGGATGCTCAAAAGCTTCTTCCAGTCCGCAAACTTGAATTCATCGAGCGGGGCGACGATCTGGATGCCGGCATTGCTCACGAGCACGTCGATCTTTCCGAACTGCTCGACCGTGCGCGCGACGCCAGCCTCGACCTGTTGTTCGCTCGTCACGTCCATGACGACGCCGATCGCCTTGCGGGCATCGCCGAGTTCCGCCGCGGCCGCGTCGGCGGCCTTTTGATTCAAATCGGCGATCACGACCTTTGCGCCCTCGCGCGCGTAGGCTTTGGCGATCTCCTTGCCGATGCCGCTGGCGGCGCCGGTCACGATGGCGACTTTGTCCTTGAGACGCATGTCACGAAACTCCCGCGGTGGCAGGTTTCAGCGCCGGCTCGCGCTTCGCGGAGGCCGGCTGCAGGTAATCGTAGACGACCTTGCCGAGGCCGAGCGTGATATCGCAAATGAGGTGAACCGCGGACACGACCTCGAGCACGGGCAACTCGGCGACCGGGGCGAGGGCGTGCGGCGTGAGCGAAAGCGCCGCCGGGCCCGTCCACGCGCCCTTGAGCGTGATGTCCTCGAGATAATATTCAACGAGCTCGCAGATTCGCGGGGTGCCGTCGACGTGCGGAATGATCTTGAGCAGAAAGTTCGGGGCCGCGAGCGAAGCGCGCACCGCGTCGAGGTCGGCGGATTTGTGCTTGTATCCCATGCTGGCGGTGGCGACGCGGATCGGGCCGTAGTCGAGCGTGCCGACCATTTGATCGATCTCGACGTGCAGCGTCGGCTTGGCGAGCTTCTTGGGAAAGCCCCAAAGCTCGCGGCCGCCCGCGATCGGCGGCTCGTCGTTGAGGAACATGCAGTGGCTGTAGCCGCCCTTGCGGCCGCGAAACCGCACCGGAATGACCTGTCCGGTTTCGGTATAGTCGCCGAAGCCGGTGGAATCCGGCATACGGATGAACTCGTACTTGACCAGGGGCTCGTCCACCTCGAGCGGCTCCGGCACCACGGCGCGCAGCTTGTCCAGGTCCGTGCGATAGGTGATGACCAGGAATTCCCGGTTGATGAAACGATAAGGGCCCGGCGGATAGGCCGGGCTCGTCAGCGGCATGGCGAATGCCCGCGCCTTGACCTCTGCTTCCTTCATGCTGTGCTCCTTCTGATTTGTGGGCGTGGGGGATCGCGTCGCCTCATTCGCGGCCGTCGATGGCGACGTCGAATGTGGCGACCCCGGTCTGATCGGTCGGCCGTTGCAGCGCTTCCGGATGACGCAACGTGCGAATCGCGTCGTTATATCCCGCGTTCCAGTGCTCGATCATGCTGTTGCGGGAAAACTCGTAGTCCTTCGACTGAACCTCGTAGTTCTTCGAGCGATAAATGAGGTGCACGATCTGGTAGACGTTGCGATCCGCGACGGACTGCAGAAGCTTGCCGTCGTCGGACTCGAGGATCTCGCGCGGCATCTTTTCCAGCACGTTGGCCAATGCCACTCGCACGCACTGGATCTCCTTGAAGTGATCCGTATTGGCCCGTGTCCTGCTCGAATATTGAATTTCTTTTTGCCTTGAGCTCACGTCATTGAGATCAACCGGCAAGTCGCCGCGGGCGCTCCACAGATCGACCTGGAACGTGAGCGTGTCCTGGCGGGTATCGCCAGCCACCACCCATTGCAGCGGAGTGTTGGAGACGAGCCCGCCATCCCAATAGAGTTCGCCGTCCACCTCGACGGCCGGGCAGCCGGGCGGCAGTGCGCCGCTCGCCATGATGTGCTCGGGCCTGATCTTGTGGGAGGTCGAATCGAAATAGACGAAGTTGCCGCTGCGAATATTGACGGCGCCGACGCTGAAGCGCATCTCGCCGGCATTGATGCGGTCGAAGTCGACGAGCCGCTCGAGCGTGCTGCGCAACTGCGAAGTGTCGTACCAGCTGGTGGCCTCGACCGTACCGGGCGGCGCGAGGTAAGGCGGCGGAATTCGCGGTTTGAAAAAACCGGGGGCACCCTCGAGCAGGGTCGCTCCGGCGCGCAAGCGGTTGAGAAAGACGTGACCGGTATCGCCGCGCAGCCAGTAATGGGCGACGCCGAAGGGATCGAACAGAAGCTGGGTCGTGATCTGCTCCCAAAAGGCGCGCAGCTTTTCGAGCCGCGCCTCGGGTGCGTTGCCGGCGATCAAGGCCGCATTGATCGCGCCAATCGAAATTCCGGCGACCCAATCGGGATGCAGATTTGCCTCGACGAGTCCCTGATACACGCCGGCCTGGAAGGCGCCGAGTGCGCCGCCACCTTGCAATACCAAGGCGACGCAGTCGAACGGCGGCCGCTGGAGTTCGCGGTGGCTTTTCAGGAGCGGCTTGATGAAGGACCGGCTTTGATCTTTGGGCGAGCGCGCCGACGGCGGTTTGGCATCGACGGGTGAGGACTCACGTTTCGCGGTCAAAGGCGCGAGGCGAGCCGAAGCATCAGTGGAGGTCATGCAGCGACGATCCGTTTTTCACGTTCCAGCTCTCTCGAGTTCGACAGGCACAGCGGATTGATGATCGGCCGATCAAATCACGAATACGTGCATGATTTGTGTCATTTCTTGTCTTGCCGGCCACCCCCCAAAGGGTCTTCCATCTGCGCCGCGTCGCGCCCCATCTGCAGGCAGACGAGAACTTCCACGTAGCTTGGATCGCCGCCGGTCTCGGTGGTGGTCACGCAACGCTGACGCAGGGCCACCGGAAACTGCGTCCACTGCTTTTCCAGCTCGTCACGCGCGCTCTTCTCGTCCGCCAGGCACTGCCCAAGCGTCGCATCCAGGCTCAGCCTGTCGCCCATTTTCGCTGCCGCACGGCAGCTGGATTCGACGTCGAGGGCGGGGACCTTGTCGGCGACGGTCAACAGCAATGTGCCAACGAGCGCGAGAAGCGACGCTGATGGAAACATGCGGGTCTCCCGTCTTCTCGCACGCCGGCCGCGCAATCGAAATTGTGCGCCGAGGGCAAAACGCGGACGACGCGCCGCCCCAGCCGGCCGGCAGCGGGGCATAGCCCGCTGGCGCAGGCCGGTCAACGGGCTCCGTTGCATCAAATTAGAGCATCGCGCAGCGCTGTCGCCTCGCCGCGCAAACGACGCACACTCGGCGCTTTTGGTCGAACGCCTTGCGTAGCGTGCTATCGTACCGGGGGCGAAGATGGCGGACTGAGCTTGCAGCTGTTGAGCACGGCGTAATAGCCCTTCTCGCCTTTTTGGAAGCTTACCGCGGCGGTGAACACGTAAGTTCCACGCGTCGGCTCTTTGAGCTCGTGCACCCACCAATTCGTGACTTGACCGGGCTGACTGGAATATTGCGCGCAGGTTCCGTCGGATCCGTCAACGAGCGGAACGCTTTGCATCTCGTAGCGATAATCCTTCGCATTGGGCCAAGCGACGCCGATGGCGAATGTCGGCCGCTCGTAATCCAAGGGAAAAGCCTGCGACACGTTTTGCGGGTCGCCGCAGTTCGGGAAGGAGGTCACGTATTCCGCCCGGCCGGCGCAGATCATGATCGGCGCGCCATTACTCCAGTCGATGGCGCCGGGGAGGGCGCCCCAATGCGTCCGGCAGCAGGTCTCGACCGGAACCGCCGGCCATCCGGGCGGAGTCTGAAACGATATGCTCTGGCTGCTGATGCAGTAATTGGTGGTGCAGGCATACTGCGCGCTCGCCGGCGCCGCGACCGAGAAGGCGAGCAAAGCTGGCGGCAAAAAATATCGCAACGTGTTCATAGCCAGTTTTGCAGCAGGGATTCGCGCACGCATCATTTTGTCCTCATGCCGGCCCTTGGCGCTTCGGCCCGCTGATGTACACTACCACATTGAATGCGCAAAGGATCGAGCGCCGCTCGCTGCGGACGCGCAGGTGGCGGAGACGACCAGATGAGACGCGTCCCCAAAGATCTGTTGCGCGCAGCCGACGCGCGGCTGCCGCTTCTCGCCGGGATGGGGATGCTCACGCTGTTGGCGGCGTGCGGGCAAGAGAACCGCTTCGTCGCGCCGCCGCCGCCGAAGGTGACGGTCCAGCTTCCCCTGCAACAGACGTTCACGCCCTATCTGGAGGCGACCGGCAACGCCGCGTCGGTGAATACCGTCAAGCTCTTGGCGCGTGTGCAGGGCTACGTCCAAGAGATCAAGTATCAGGACGGCGCGACGGTGAAGAAGGGGACCCCCTTGTTCGTGATCGAGCCGGAGCCCTACAAGGTCCAGCTCGAGCAGGCACAGGCGGCGGAGGAGGGGGCCAAGGCAACGTTGATCAACGCCGAAGCCGAATTCACCCGTCAGCAGGAACTCCAATCCAAGGACGTCTCGACCCAGGCCAACCTCGACAAGGCACGCGCGAACCGCGACACCGCGCGCGCCAACGTGCTGCAGGCCCAGGCCAATGTGCAGACGGCGGAAATCAATCTCGGCTACACCACGGTTTCAGCTCCCTTCGACGGGGTCGTCACTGCGCGCAAGGTATCGGTCGGCGAACTCGTCGGCGGCGACCACACGAGCGAGCTCGCGACCATCGTCCAGCTCGACCCCATCTGGGTGTGGTTCAATCTGAGCGAGCGGGATGTGCAGCGCGGGCGGGCCCAATTGACGCAGCAGGGCGTGGCGATCGCCGACCTGATCAACAAGGCCCCGGTCGAGGTCGGACTGCAGACCGAGACCGGATATCCGCACAAAGGCCTGCTCGACTACGTCTCCCCCGACGTCAACCAGTCGACCGGAACGCTGCAGGTGCGGGCCGTCTTCGAAAATGCCAAGCAGGCGCTGCTGCCGGGCTATTTCGTTCGCGTGCGGGTGCCGCTACGGGCGCAGCAGGCGCTGCTCGTCCCGGAGGTCGCGGTGGGCGCCGATCAGGCGGGCCGCTATGTGCTGACGGTCAACGCCGACGGGATCGTCGAGCAGCGCCGGGTGCAGCTCGGTCAGACGACGGGCGAGATGCGCGTGATCGAAAGCGGGTTGAAGCCGGACGAGCGGGTGATCGTGGCCGGCATCCTCGACGCCGTACCGGGCCAGAAGGTCGATCCGCAGCTCCAGGCGTCGACGCCCACGGCGGCCGAGCCGGCCGGATCGCAATAGCGGCGCGCCATGATTTCGAAGTTTTTCATCGAGCGCCCCGTTCTCGCAAACGTGCTCGCCATCCTCATGGTGGTGATCGGCGCGGTCGCGCTCATGCGGCTCGCGGTCGCGCAATATCCCAACGTGGTGCCGCCGACCATTTCCGTCACCACGCGCTATCCCGGCGCGAGCGCACGCGCGGTGGTCGACACCGTCGCGCTGCCGATCGAGCAGCAGGTCAATGGCGTCGACGGCATGATCTACATGCAGTCCTGGAGCGCCGCCGACGGCAGCTACACGCTGATCGTCACCTTCAAGATCGGAATGGACATCAACTTCGCGCAGGTTCTGGTGCAGAACCGGGTCTCCAGCGCGCTCGCGCAGTTGCCGCAGGCGGTACAGGCGCAAGGCGTGACGGTGCAGCAGAAATCGACGGCCATTCTGCAATTCGTCACGTTGACCTCGCCGGACGAGCGCTATGACAGCCTATTCCTCGCCAATTACGCGACCATCTCGCTGCAGCCGGAGCTCGCGCGCCTGCCGGGCGTGGGCCAAGTCAATATTTTCGGGGCCGGCCAGTATTCGATGCGGATTTGGCTCGATCCCAACAAGCTTTATGCGCGTTCGCTCACGACCGAGGACGTCGTCAACGCGCTGAAGGGCCAGAACCAGCAAGTCACCGCCGGCCAGCTCGGGATGCCGCCGGGGCCGAACACGCAAGCTTTTCAGTACACCCTCGACATCGCCGGCCGCTTCGACGATGTCAGCCAGTTCGAGAACGTCGTGGTCAAGACCGAAGCGAACGGGCAGATGGTCCACGTGCGCGACGTCGGCCGGGTCGAGCTGGGGGCGCAGACCTACAGCCAGATCTTCACGCTCAACGGCAAGCCCGCGGCGGGCATCGGCATTTTTCAGACGCTCGAGGCGAACGCGCTCGACGTGGCGGGCGAAGTCGCCAAGAAGATGGACCAGCTCGCGAAAAGCTTTCCGCCGGGGCTTGTCTACAGCATTCCCTTCGACACCACCACGTTCGTGCGCGAGTCCATCAAAGAAGTATGGAAGACGCTGTTCGAGGCGGCGATCCTGGTGCTGATCGTGATCGTGGTGTTTCTGCAGGACTGGCGCGCCATGCTGGTGCCCATGACCACGGTTCCCGTCACCATCATCGGCGCATTTGCGGCCATGGCGGCGTTCGGATTCACGATCAACCTGTCGACCCTGTTCGCGATCGTGTTGGCGATCGGCATCGTCGTCGACGACGCCATCGTGGTGGTCGAAGGCGCCGCGCATCACATCGAACGTGGCTTACCGGCGAAGGAAGCGGCGATCCAGGCCATGAACGAGCTGTTCGGGCCGATCGTCGGCATCACGCTCGTGCTGATGTCGGTGTTCCTGCCGGCCGCGTTCATCCCGGGCCTCACCGGCAAGATGTTCGCGCAGTTCGCGCTGGTGATCGCCGCCACGGCGCTGCTCAGCGCCATCAACGCCGCCACGCTCAAGCCGACCCAATGCGCGCTGTGGCTGCGGCCCGCCGTTCCGCCGAGCGAGCGCAACCTGTTCTTCCGCGCCTTCAACGCCGTCTATGATCCCTTCGAGCGCGCGTATGCGCGGCTCATCGGCGGCATGGTCGCGCGCAGCGGCCTCATGTGCGTCATCGCGCTGATTATCATCGGCGCCGCCGGCTATGGCCTTTCTCGCGTGGCGACCGGGTTCCTCCCGATCGAAGACCAGGGCTACTTGCTGGTGACCGTGCAGTTGCCGGACGGCGCGTCGCTCGTGCGCACCAAGCGGGTGCTCGATCAGGTGAGTGAAATCGCGAGCAAAAATCCCGCGGTCGCCAGCCCGATCGCGATTTCCGGCGTCTCCGCGCTCGACAACAATTCGACGCTGGCCAATGCTGGGGTCGTCTATATCAATCTCAAAGATTGGAGCGTGCGTGGCAAGGGCGGGGACTTGCGGTCGCTGTTGCAGCAATTCAACCGGGACTTCGCCGCGATCGAGCAGGCGCGCATCGTGGTGTTCCCGCCGCCGCCGATCCAGGGCATCGGCAATGCCGCCGGCTTCGCCATGCAGCTCGAGCTGCGCGACGGCAGCTTCGATCTCACCAAGTTGCAGACCACGACGAATACCGTGATCAAGGACGCCCAAACGCAAAGCGGATTGCAGCGGGTGACGAGCTCATTCCGCTCCACCGTGCCGCAGCTCAAGGTCGAGGTGGACCGGGCCAAGGCCGAGACGCTGCAGGTGTCGATCGACGAGGTGTTCGCGACGCTCGGCGCCTATCTTGGCTCGAGCTACGTCGACCAGTTCAACAAATTCGGCCGCGTCTTCCAGGTCTATGTGCAGGCGGATTCGAAGTTCCGCCTGCGCCAGCAGGACATCGAGCAGCTTCCGGTTCGCAACAAGCAGGGCGCCATCATCCCGATTGGGACCATGATTCACATCACCCCGATCGTCGGGCCGTCCTTGCTCAGCCTCTACAACTTCTATCCGTCTTCGACGGTGATGGGACTCCCGGCGGCGGGCTTCAGTTCCGGCCAGGCGATGACGCTGATGGAGCAGATCGCCGACAAGGCCTCGCCCCCGGGCATCGGCTTCGAGTGGACCGCGATGTCGTACCAGGAGAAGCTCGTCGGCAACCAGATCTACTACATCTTCGCGCTCGCCATGCTGCTGGTCTATCTGGTGCTGGCCGGCCAATACGAGAGCTGGTTCATGCCGATCGCGGTGCTGCTGGCGGTGCCGCTCTCGCTGGTGGGACCGGTGCTGGCGCTCAAGGGGCTCGGCCTCGACAATAACCTCTACACCCAGATCGGTCTCGTGCTGCTGATTGCACTCTCCGCCAAGAACGCGATCTTGATCGTGGAGGTAGCGCGCGAGCGGCGCATATTCGACGGCAAGCCGATCATCGAGGCGGCGCTGGAGGCGGCGCGCGCCCGCTTCCGTCCCATCCTCATGACCTCTTTCGCCTTCATCCTCGGAGTGATGCCGCTGGTGCTCGCCACCGGCGCCGGCGCCAGTTCACGCAAGTCGATCGGCATCGCGGTGTCCAGCGGTATGCTCGCCTCGACCTGCTTGGCGGTGCTGTTCGTGCCGTCGTTTTTCGTCGTGGTTCGCCGTTTCGAGGAATGGCGCGCCGCGCGCAAAGCCCCGGCCGCGGCAAAGGCGGCCCCTGCCGAGTGAAATCCGACCGGGTGAGAGGAGACACGTCCCATGGCTGAGCTGTCGGAAGATGACGTTATCGAAATCCTTGGGCCGGTGAGCGATGCGCTCGCGGCCGAAATCATCGCGACCGGTATCGACCGAGCAGGCTTGGTGGCGGCGCGGGATCGCGTCATACGGGACCGAAAGACCCATAGGCACGATATCGCGGTGGAGCCGGGACCGTTCGGCGAGGTCGTCGATATCCTGGAGCGAGCGCGCGGGCTCCTTGGCGAGGGCGGCTCGACGCTCGAATAGCGGCAATCGGGTTCGGCCCGCGAACGCGCAATCCACAGCCGCCCGCGGTGGTGATGGTTCGGCTCGCCGTCATTGCGGCGCGGCCGGGACGACGAACCCGGGGGTCGTATCAGGTGATGGTGATGACCACCGCTGCCGCCGCCGCGACCAGGATGGCGATCGCGGCCGTGAGCACGGTGATGGAGGTCGCCAGCGTCGTGATCAGCCAGTCGCGGCGGGCCCTGAAGGCCCCCCGGTGGGGCGGCACGGTCGGCATCGCGGGTCGAGAAATCATGGAATGCCCTCCTCAACGCGAACGCGCAGGGAACGCATACTGACGGCTCCAAGCCGCTGGATTGGTCGCCTTACTCCGCGGCTGCGGCCAGAAATGCGGCCATCAGCATGAGGAAGGCAGTCGCCAACCAGAGCAGCTCGGGGGAAAGTATCGCGGTCATAGGGTCACGCAGGGGCCAGTTCAGGGGGACGCACTACAGACTTAGTGTTGCGAGCGCCCCTTCCGGTTCACGGTTTTGGCCGTGCCGGAAACAAAAATTAGAGCGGCAGCATCGGGTCAAACCGCGTGGGCGCGACCCGTCGGGGGCCGGCGGCCGCGATGCATAGCGCGTCACAGACGCGCGTAAACGCGCTTTTGTTGTCGCTGGGTGTCTCCCCGCCGGGACGAGCGGAGATCAGGCCGCAGTTCAACAACCGAACTAAGCGACGATTTCGACCGGACTGCCGATTGCAAGCCCAAGATCGCGGTCCGCGCGACCCTGGTTGACTGCGATCTCGGCAAGCCCGTTCGAATTCTCGTACCAGAAGGGCGCGCCGGGCGGGCGATCGCCGAAGGTCCTTGCGCGCTCGAGCACGCGCCCCGCTGCGGCGAGCTGGGCGTTGGGCGCCAGCGTCGCCGCCCTCAAGCCGGTCATGGCATTGCCGAAATGGTCGATGTAGACGATTTCGGCGAGGTCGTCGGGCCACTCTCTTCGGCGATCCGCATCGTCCTTGCGCGGCCGGCCTGGGGGCGGCTCATCGCGCGCCAGCATGGCTGCGACCGGCGCGAACAGGTCGCGGCCGTGGAAGCTCGCCGACAGGCGCTGCGGCTTAAGGTCGATGTCCCAGCTGCGCGCCGTTGCGGCGCGGCGCTCGATCAGCTCGAACAGGCCGTTGCCCGGGCCGACGTACCAGCGGCCGTCGGCCTCGAGAATGACCGGCGGGCGGGCCCCGCCGACCCCGGGGTCGACCACGCAGAGAAACGTCGTCCCCGCCGCAAACCATTGGGCATAGGCCGCGAGCAGATAGGCCGATGCCTTGGGATTGCCGGCCGGCGCATCGGCGAAGAGGTCGATGATTGATATGCCCGGCGCCATCTGATGCAGCACCGCTTTCATCTGACCCGTATAGGGGCCCTGCAAGCCGAAATCCGTGAACAGCACGATCATGCTAGCGTGAAAACCAGTACTCGAGTTCGATCTGCGATTCGCTCGCCCCGCTTGGACGTCGGCTGAGATCGACAAACGCAGAAGTCCCTGGATCCCGAAAAACTCGCCCGTACCGCCCGACACGGTTCCGACCGTGGTGATGGTCATCGTGCGGGTCCCCGGCGCCTGCACTGAGATCGCAGAACTTGTGACGAAAAACTTGTCGCCATTTTCCCCCACGTACACGTGATAGACAACCGCAGGTCCGTTGTTGTCGGTATAATCGGAAATGCCACGCGTCCACGATTCGACGATTTTCACCCCGTTGATCACGGGCGGGTTGCTGGGATAGGTGCGGCGAACCTCGAATACGCGCACCTGGTGGCCGGGGACATCACCCACATCGATCGTATGTTGTTGTGTGTATCTGGCGTTCGCCTGCTCGACTTTGAAGGTGAGCCGCTGTGGTTGCGCCAAAGCGTCGCCAACGCGTGACGCCGCTGCCAAGCACAGCAGTGCCGCCGTCGTCGGCAAGATCATCGCTATCCACTTCATGACATTCTCTCCTCGGCAATGTATCCGTGGCGCCGATTCGTGTCGCCCGCGCCCTGCCACGCGCTCAACACGGTTCTGCGCCTCTCATTGGAAAATCTCTCACGGTGGAAACGCCCGGGACCTGCGACAAATTTGCAGGAGAAGATGAGAAGCCTGCCGAAGCGGGAGCTAATTGGTCTCTACGCGAGGAGGTCTCTATTTTTCTTTCTTCGACTGGATTTGCTGCTGTTGCTGCATTGTCGATTGCGGCTGCTGCACGGGAAACTGCTGGAGCATCTGGCGATCGTTAAATTCGCGCTGTGCCACTTCGTACTCCGCGGATCGATGGTTCGCCACGTCGCACAGTTTCTGGGCCATCATGGTCAGAGCGGCCCGCACCGCGGGATCAGTTGTCGATTGGGCCAGCGCCACGCACTGCGCCGCTGTTTCTCTCAATTCTTCCGTTCGATCGGTCATGGCGCGCTTCCAAGCCGCCGCCGCTCAGTACACCTTCCAGAGGGCAGGCCGGTAAATCGCTCCCTTCGCCGAGGTGGGCGCAGCCGGATCGCTGTGAGACGTCGGGACGGCCGCCCATGTGGTGATCGCTACGAACACCGCCATCACAACAACCGCCGCGAAGGTAACGAAGATAGTGTGCGGTTTGCGTGCCATATTCCCCTCCTGGGATCAGACTCTGGGGTTGGTTTGTACAGGCAGGTCGAGGAGGCATCTGTGATGCCCGTCACGCTTTGGTCGTATAGGCGCAAGCTATAGCCTTGGCCTTCCGGAGCGGCCGGGCACCTGCCAGTGCGCGGCCACGAGGCGGCGCGCGCGAGAGTTCCGCGAGAGAGAGTTCTAAGACCCGCGGATATGAGGGGCCGTCGGGATTTGCAATCTGAGCCGGTGTGGCAAGGACGGCGACACCGCAGCACGCATGAAAGCAAGTATGTCGAGCCCGGCTCGCCGTTCGGCGCGGCGGGTCGGGGCGCTTGCTGCTGCAGCTTGTGATAGGCTGCGCACCAGGAGAACGCCGATGAAGTCACTCGTGATCGCGGGCCTTTTGTCAGCTTTGATGATCGGCCGAGCCAATGCTCAGGTCTACTACACGTATCCGGAGTGGGACCGGCTTAGCGACCAGGCCCGCACCATGTACATTGCCGGCGCTTACGATTCCCTCGTCAGCATCTCGTCTCCGGATACTGCGTCTATCTCTCGCCACTATTCAAAATGTGTAAGCGGCCGGGTCCCGATTGAACAACTTGCGAAAAACGTCCGCACGTTCGTGGCCGCGCGTCCAGATTTGCAAAAAAAACCGGTGCAGGTCGGGCTGATTAATTATCTGATCGAGCTTTGCGGCGCGCCCCCGAATTAGGGAGCGCTGTCGTGGGGCGAAGTTGGAGCGGGGCCCAGCCAGGATCCCTGGGAAAATGTTTGATTCCGTGGATCAGCTTTGGGCTTTGGATTTGTTCAGGGTCACGGCGGCGCGAACGAGAGTCTTCAACGCCTCCTCGTCTATCTTCTCGCCCTCGCGGAAGTCGATGGCGCGCCTCGTGTTCCCATCAAGACTGGAGTTGAAGAGGCCCGAAGGATCCTTCAGCGCCGCCCCTTTGGCGAAGGTCATCTTCACCACGTTCTTGTAGGTCTCGCCCGTGCAGATCAATCCGTCGTGCGACCACACCGGAACCCCTCTCCACTTCCACTCCTCGACGACTTCGGGATCGGCTTGCTTGACCAAGGTTCGCAGCCGGCTGAGCATCTTGCCCCGCCAGTCGCCCAGCTCCTTGATTCTCGCGTCGCTCAGCTGAGAAGGAGATTCGCTTTTTTGCGACCCGCTCTTCTTCATGGCCGTTTCTCCTCAGCCGCAACCGTTAGGTTTAATCGTTTTCTTCAGCGCGATTTCTCAGTGCCGTGCGGCACTGTTCGACCAACGCCTTGAGTTCGGCTCCCACTTCGTCGCTAGCAGCGTCCTGTCCCCCCTTGAGATTCTCTTGCAAGCCGTTCACGTAATCGACGCGGGCACAGATTTGCGCGAGGAGGTTTGTATCGCGTGCACTTGACCACCAGCCGGCCAAGAAGTATCCGGCCACAAAGCAGAATGCGAGTGCGACAAAGGTGACTATTCTGGATACAGTCATCTATTTTCCCTACTCCCACCGCCAGCTCTTTGCGAATGCCGCTTTCGCAGCCTCACGCGTCGTTGCGTAACCGTGCCATCTTGGTGTTCGCCCGAAGGCAAGCGTCCACATCCATGGCGTTCCTCCTGGCGCAGCGTGCACCTTGGCCAGCTTGCGCGAAATCACCGCTACACAAAAGCAGCCGATCAAAACGGTTCACGGCGGCGGCTATGGAGAGGGTGGAAGCGGGAGCGTCCAGTGTCAAATCCGGCGCGAGGTTTCACAGAAAACGGAAAAAGCCATGAAAAAACAAAGTACCAATTAGACAAAGTACGAATTAAACGATGGCTCCCCGGGCCGGATTCGAACCAGCGACCAACCGGTTAACAGCCGGTTGCTCTACCGCTGAGCTACCGGGGACCACTCGCGCAAGCATCCGGCTATAACAAAGGCGCTCGCACTTGCAAAGCGTGAAATCGGCGCCGAGCGCGGGCAGCGAGCCGCTTGCCGGTTACGGCCGCGCAGGTCTTGCGTTCACGGCTGTCCTGCTTTCACGGCCGCCTCCGCGACAGGGGCGTTGCGCGCGGGCGCATGCTCGCCGACGCACCGGGCGAGATCGCGCAAGTGCAGGCGCAGCTGGTCGAGCGCAAAGCCGAGCGCGAAGATGCGCTCGACCGTGTCGTCCGGCAGTTCTCGTGTCAAACCTTGGCGCCGCAGCGCAGCGATTTCCGCGGCGTAGCCGTCGAGCGCGGCTTCGATCTCCTCGAGCGGCGGCGGAGCTTGACGCGTTGAGAGCGCGGCGCCGCTCGCGCGCAGATAATCGGCGACCGTCGCGCCCACGCGCGCGAGGTGTGGTGCAAGCCGCGCCCCGAATACCCCGGGCAGCGGCGCGATGGCGGCCCGCCCGATGATGACGAAATCGTGGCGCAGCCGTAGCATCGTGCGCAACAGCGGCCCATGGTCGGGCTCGGCGCCGAGCCGCGTCATCCGCTCGTGCGCGGCCTCGGCGGCGACCTTGTCCAGCCGCCCCAGGGCTTCGCCGATCCTATTCTGCATGTCCGATAGTTCCGGTCGATCCGGACTCGGCGTCAACCGCGCGAATAGCTCCGGCAGAAACCGCGCCATGAGCGCGAGCATCTGGGTCGCCGCCTCGATCGCCAGATCGTGCGCGCGCGCCGGCAACACCACGAGCGATACCACGAGGCCGACCACGCATCCGACCGCAACTTCGATCACCCGCTCGAAGGCCGCCGCGATCGGACCGGTATGCGTGATCGTGGGAGCGAAGAAGACCATAACCGCGGTGAACGGCGCGGCGCTGAAGCGTGGATAGAGCGCGGCAAGCAGAACCGCCGGCGCCAGCGCGATCGCGAGTGCCGCGAACACTGCAAATTGATTGTCATGGGGGACGAGCGCGCCGATCGCGCCCGCGTAGATCGCACCCCCGAGCGTGGTGATCAGATAATCCATCGAGGCCTTGAGCGAGCGGCCGACGCTGATTTGCGTCAGGATGACGGCGGTGAGCACGGCCCATAGCGCAATGGGAAGATGCAAAAGCTGCGAAACGGCGAGCGTGAGCACCGCAGCGGTCGTGCTCCGCACGCACAGCCGCAGCTCCGCGTCGTGGCTGGCGCTCCATGCGCGCAGCCGGCCCCAACCTGTCGCCAAGTGGCTCATGCCCAGCTCCTGTGGATTGCGTCAGCGTGCTCAAGGCGAACGGAGCGCAGCCCCTAATCCGGATTGACCGCGTATCCTCAAATGGGCCTGGCGCAACGCTCGAGCGCCAGCTATCGCGCAAGGTGTCGCCCTGTCCGGCGCTCGCGCCGACACGTCCGAGTTGCACCTTTCATTGTAAAGAACAACCCGAAAACAGTGGAACGGAACTGGTAAGCGCTTCCTACAGCCGCAGGTTGGTGAAGCGTGACCTCGCGGGCCGCCCCAGGCGCGCCGGTGGCGGCGTTCGTGAGGTCGGAATGCGTGGCCTGCTAGGACAATCGCTTCCCCACCCGAATGAGGTTTGCTGGCACCGGCTTGGCGTCGCGCCATTCACCCTCGCGATAGCCATTGGCGAGATAGAAGCTCAGCGACGTCGGGTGGGCATTGATGACGATCTCGTTCCTGCCGAGGCTGCGCGCGGCGCGTTCCGCGAGCCTGAGCAGCACGCTGCCGTAGCCTTGCCGTTGCAAATCGCGGCGGATCGCGATGAGCCGAAGGCCTGCCTGGGCCTCGCCGACGAGATCGATGCGCACCGTTCCTATGATCTCACCGTCGCGGACGAGCGCGTGCGGAAGATGGCGATGCTGGAATTCGTCCGGGTCGTGCTCGTCATAGGCTTGGCCCGGCAGCAAAGCGCTGAAGATCGCATCCCGGCGAATGGCATGATAAACGCTCCACTCCTGCGGCGATCGCACCGGCCGCAGCGCGTAACGCTCGAGAGGATGATCCATCGGTGCCCGTGTCGAATTCATTCGCGATTGTCAGCTTAAGGCACCGAGCGTAGAAGCCCAACGCATTCGTCCCATTCATTGCGGCAGGCCGCAGATGCTCGAAGAAAAGGAACTGACTGCGGCTGCCCTCGGTCGCGCTGCGCGATGAGGAGGGGGCGGTGCGCGCGGATTTTGTCGAGCGCGTTCAACAGGCGATCACGACGGAAGATTCCGCGGCGCTACGCGAACTCCTGGGCGATCTGCACCAGGCTGACGTCGGCGATCTGATCGAGGCGCTCGAGCCCGAGCTGCGTCCCAAGCTGGTCAGGCTGATGGGACAGGACTTCGATTTCACGGCGCTGACCGAGGTCGAAGATACCGTCCGTGAACAAATCCTCGCAGTACTGCCTCCCGAGGCGGTGGCCGAAGGTGTGCGCAAGCTGGATTCCGACGATGCCGTGGCCATCCTCGCGGATCTGCCGAAGGACGAGCAGACCGAAATTCTCGAGCGGTTCCCGCCGCCCGAGCGCGTCGCGCTAGCGCGCAGCCTGCTCTATCCGGAAAACTCCGCCGGTCGGCGCATGCAGACCGAGTTCATCGCCGTGCCGCCGGCATGGACGGTCGGGCGCACTATCGACCATCTGCGCGAGACGCCCGATCTGCCCGACCGTTTCTGGGAGGTCTACGTGGCCGATTCCGCCGGCCTGCTGCAGGGCACGGTCGCGCTCGACCGGCTGTTGCGCACCAAACGGCCGGTGCCGATAGCGAGTTTAATCGACGAGGAGATGTACGCTGTCCGCGTCACCGATGAGCAAGAAGACGTGGCGCGCCTGTTCGAGCGCTACGATCTGGTTGCCACCCCGGTCGTCGACGAGAGAGATCGGCTGGTGGGAGTCGTCACCTTCGACGATATCGTCGACGTAATCGAGCAGGAGGCTGAGGAGGACATTCGCGCCCTCGGCGGTGTCGGTCGCGAGGAGGAACTGTCGGATCCGGTGTGGTTCGTCGCGCGTGGGCGCTTCAATTGGCTGTTGGTCAATCTTGCTACCGCTTTCCTGGCGTCATCGGTCCTCCGCCTGTTCGAGGGCGAGCTGCAAAAAATGGTGGCGTTGGCGGTGTTGGCTCCAATCGTGGCGAGTCAGGGCGGCAATGCCGCGACGCAGACCATGACCATAGTGGTGCGGGCGCTGGCGCGGCACGAATTGTCGAGCGCCAACGCCGCGCGCATCATTCTGCGCGAAGTGCTCGTCGCCTTGGTCAATGGCTTGGCCTTCGCCGTTATCACCGGCGTCGCAGCAGCTGCGTGGTTCAAGGTGCCCGACCTCGGCGTGGTCATCGGTCTTGCCATGATCTGTAATCTCCTGGCCGCGGCGCTCGGCGGCATTCTGGTGCCGCTCGCGCTCCATCGCTTCCGCGCCGATCCGGCGATCTCGTCGGGTGTGTTCGTGACCACGGTGACGGATGTCGTCGGCTTCTTTTCGTTCCTCGGCATCGCGACGCTGTGGTTCGGGCTCAAATGACGGCGACGCCGTCGCGCCCAGCCGCTTTCGGCCATACGTTCCTATGGGCCAATGACCCAGCACTCACTGGACGACTCGGTCAGCAGCCTATCGGCCAATGAACAATCGTACGGGTCATGTAACCTCTTGGCCGATCAATGGGAATCACGTAGGCCTGTGGCCGCCATGCTGCGGGTCAGACTCAAAGCCGACGGCCGGATCGTCGAGATTCTTCCCGACGGAAGCGAAGCTGCGCTGCCGAGCCCGCTTGCGGAGATCGCCCAACAGATGCGCCAGGGGCGGCCGGCCGGCGGTTGGGTCGCGGCGGCGCGGGCCGCGCGCGGGGCGACGGCCGACGCCGCCTACGCGCGCGGCGTGCGCGCGCGCACCAAGCTCACGCAGGCGCAGTTCGCCGCGCGCATCGGGGTGCCGATCGAGACCGTGCGCAACTGGGAGCAGGGCAAGCGCTCGCCCCGCGGCCCCGCCCGCGCGTTGCTCAAGGTGATCGACGAGGTGCCCGAGGTCGCTTTTGCGGTTCTCAGTGCTGCGAAGCCGCAGACCTGACGCGTGCCTGTTCCCGGCGCGGCCGCCCGAACACCGCGGCTACCCCTACGCTGGTACGCGCCTCGCGCGGGTTGGCGCCGCGAGCCACGCGAGCGCCGCCATGGCCGTGAGCGTCGCGAGATAAGCGATGAGCTGCAGCTCGGTCGGGCGGTCGGTGTAGCCGATGAGCGTGTGCAGCACGTGGCCGATGATGCCGTTCTGCGGCAGCCACGGCGAACTGTCCCACAATTGGCGGCTGAGCACGTTGATCACGCCGGCGGCGTCGAGATATTGCACCGCCTGCGCCGCCATGCCCGCTGCCAACAATGCAATGAGCACGGTCGTTGCGCTGAAAATGTGCCGCGGGGGGATGCTGACAAGCCCATAGTAGGTCAATGCGGTGAACGCCGCCCCGACCGCGAGCCCAAGCACGCCGCCGATGAAAAGCGAGGACCCCGACGCGCCGCCGGCGAAGATGCCGTAGAGGAACAGCACGACTTCCGAGCCCTCGCGCAGCACCGCAAGTCCTACCACCACGACGAGCGCGGTCATCGGCCGCTTGCCCGCGCTCACCGCCGCACCGACCGCGGCCATCTCGGCTGCCATCTCGCGGCCGTGGCGCGCCATCCAGACCGTGTGCCACATCAGCATCACCACGGCGGCGCCGAGCACGCTGGCGTTGAGCAATTCCTGGCCTGAACCTTCGAACGCGTTGGCGATCGCCTCGGCGAACAGGGCGACGATGCCGGCACCGAGCGTGCCGAGGAGCACGCCGGCCGCAACCCAGTGTCCGCGGCCGCTGATGCCGCGGGTCGCAGCCAGCACGATGCCGATGATCAGACCGGCCTCGATCACTTCGCGGAAGACGATGATGAGCGCGCCGAACATGCTGCTATTCCGCGATTATGACGCCTTTGGCGGTGTCCGCGTGAAACTCGCCGATAAACTCGTAGCGGCCGGGGGCGAGCGGTCCGATGCGCACCAGGCCTTTGGACTTGCCGGGAATGATTTTCTCGACTTTGAGCGTCGCGCTCTCGAATTCCTCCGGGGTCACATCCTCGTTGGCGACATAGATCGACACGCGCTTGCCCGCAGGCACGCGCAGTTCCTGCGGTTCGAATTTGTGATTGCGGATGACGAGGTTGAACTCCTGCGCGAGGGCTTGTGCGCTCGGCATGCCGACCGCCGCCAGCAGGATCGCCACTGCAAATCCGCGCATCACGTCTGCCGTCCAGTGAGCTCTCAGGTGATATGAAGGGCTTCGCAAGGCATGACGCAAGTGTTGTACTATTGAATTGTTCTAATCTTGCGCAGCGAAGCGCCGCCGAACGACGCGCGGCGGCTGAAAATTCGGTTGCCATGGCCGGCGAAGACGGGGCATCCAGGAGCCGCGCGTCGTTCGGGTGCGATTAGGGAAAGCGATGAATTTCGTCGAAGCCAACGGCGCAAAGATTCCCGCCCTCGGGCTCGGCACCATGACGCTGATGGACGCGGTCTGCGTCGACACGGTCGAGACCGCGCTCTGTGTCGGTTATCGCCACATCGACACCGCCGAGCGCTACCGCAACGAGAGCGAGGTCGGCGAGGGACTGCGTCGGGGGCTGCGCGCCGCCGGCATCGCGCGCGAGGACGTGTTCGTGACCACCAAGGTTTTTCACGATCAGCTCGCCGCCGCCGATTTCGAGCGCTCGCTCGATCAAAGTCTCAAGAAGCTCGAGCTCTCCTGGGTCGACCTTCTCCTCATCCATTGGCCTAGTCCGAACGTGCCGCTGAAGGAAACGCTCGGCGTTCTGTGCAAGGCAAAACGCGACAAGCGGGCCAAGCATATCGGGGTGGCGAATTTCACCATCCCCTTGCTGCAAGACGCGGTGAAGCTCGCGAGCGAACCGCTGGTGACCAACCAGATCGAGGTCCATCCGTTCATCGACCAGGACAAGGTCATTGCCGCCTGTCGCGGCTACGGCCTCGCAGTCACGGCCTATTGCCCGCTCGCCCGCGGCAAAGTGCCCGGCAACGAAGTGCTCGCGCGCGTCGGCAAGACCCGCGGCAAGAGCGCGGCGCAGGTGGCGCTGCGTTATCTCGTGCAGCAGGGCATTATCCCGATCCCCCGCACGCCCAATCCCGACCATCTCGCCGCCAATCTGGCGGTCTTCGACTTCAAACTGAGCGACGCCGAAATGGCCGAGATCGGCAGGCTCAAGCAGGGCGGCATGCGAGTGGTAAATCCGCCGCACGCGCCGCGCTGGGACAATTGAGGCCGCGAACCGGCGATGCCGAACGGAGGCAAGTGGTGACGTCCGTTGCAGCGCGCGTAATCGAAGCGCACGGCGCGCGCATTCCCCTCGTCGGCCTCGGCACCTGGGAGCTGCGCGGGCGCGCCTGCGTGCGCGTCGTCGAGCACGCGCTGCGGCACGGCTACCGCCACGTCGACACCGCCGAGCTCTACGACAACGAACGCGAGGTGGGGGAGGGGCTGCGCGTCTCCGGAGTAAAGCGCGACGAGGTGTTCGTCACCACGAAAGTGTGGCCGTCGCACTTTGCCCCCGGCGACCTCGAGCGCTCCGTTCAAGCGAGCCTGGAGCGGCTGCAGCTCTCGCAGGTCGATCTGCTCCTGCTGCACTGGCCGAATCCGCAGATTCCGCTGCGCGACACGCTCGGCGCGCTCTGCAAGGTCCAGCGTATGGGACTTGCGCGCCACATCGGCGTGTCGAACTTCACCGTCGCGCTCATCAAGGAGGCCGTGAAGCTCGCGCAGGAGCCGCTGGTGTGCAACCAGATCGAGATGCATCCCTTCATCGACCAATCGAAGGTGATCGCCGCCTGCCGACGGCACGGCATGGCGATCGTGGCCTATAGCCCGGTGGCCCGCGGCGGCGTGAACAGGGACAAGGTGCTGGCTCGCATCGGCAAGGCGCACGGCAAGACCGCGGCGCAGGTGAGTCTGCGTTTCCTGGTGCAACAGGGCATCGCGGTCATCCCGCGGACCAGCCGCCTCGAACGGCTTTCGGAAAATCTCGCGATTTTCGACTTCGAGCTTTCGCCGGCCGAGATGGCCGAGATCGCGCAGCTCGCACACCGCGACGGACGCATCGTCGACTACGCCTATTCGGGAACGCCGCAATGGGATTGAGATCCAGTGGTCCTCGACGCCCGACACGCCTGGCGATGCTTGCGCTGCTCGCGGGCGGCGCGCCCATTGCACATTTGGCGCTGATGAAGGCTGCGTGCGCCGAGCCGACGCGGCCGGCGGTTCGCTCATCGGCCGCCGCGCGCGATAAGATCACGCTGCCGCGCTCGCGGCCCGCTGCCGTCGGCACCCAGGAAGCGGAAACCGGTGACGACGCGGACGCGCCCGCGCTCCCCGAAGGCTTTCGCGAGCTCGCCGGAGGGTCTGGCGAGCCGCAGATCCCGGGGCTCACCATCGTCTACCTGCATCCGCTCGGCTCGCGGGCCGAAGTGAACAACTGGCGCAACATCATCGTGCACCAGACCGAAGGGCCCGCCGGCTCGGCGAAAAGCATGGCGCTGGGGCAGGCGCAAAATCCCACCAAGCGCGGGGTGATGTTATGGGTGGAAACCGACGGCACCGTCTATTGGGCGACGGCGGAGACCGCGATCACGACCCACGGCGACGGCGCCAATCGAAACGACAATAAATACATCGATAATTCCAAGACCTATCGCAACGTGATCAAGACCAACTCGATCGGCGTGGAATTCGTGGGCAACTACCCGGACGTGGCCAAGCCGGCGACGCGGGCGCAGAAGCAAGCGTGGCTGGTGCTGGTGCGGTTTTTGCAGGAGCGCTACGGCATTGCGACCGAGAACGTCTATGCCCACAACTGGATCGACTTTAAGGACAATCGCTACTGCGAGGGCTGCGAGCTGGCGACGCTGGCGCGCAAGCTCGCCTTCCAACCGAGCAAGCGGGCGAGCGGCCAGTAACGACCGGCGTTCGCGCATGCCGGCTTCGAGTTGCGCGCCGTTCGCTCGCAACTCGCCACTCGCACGCCTGGAGCCGTCATCGTGACCGCGATGGATCCCGACCGCGCGCTCGTGCTGTTCTCCGGCGGGCAGGATTCGACGGTGTGCTTGGCGTGGGCGCTCGAGCGTTTCGCTCGCGTCGAAACGGTGGGCTTCGACTACGAGCAACGCCATCGCGCCGAGCTCGAGGCACGGCCGCGCGTGCGCGAGCGCATGAAAGCCCTCGCGCCCGCGTGGGCGGCAAGGCTCGGCGAGGATCACGTCCTTGAGCTCGGCGCGCTCGCCGCCATCTCCGACACCGCGCTCACGCGCGAGGTCGCCATCGCGATCGGCGAGAGCGGGCTGCCGACGACGTTCGTGCCCGGCCGCAATCTCGTCTTCCTCGCCTTCGCCGGTGCACTCGGCTATCGGCGTGGAGCCAAGCATCTCGTCGCCGGCATGTGCGAGACCGACTTCTCCGGCTATCCCGACTGCCGCGACGACACGATCAAGGCCATGCAGCTGGCGCTCAACCTGGGGATGGAGCGCCGCTTCGTGATCCATACGCCGCTGATGTGGATCGACAAGGCCGCGACCTTCGCGCTGGCGCACGAGATCGGCGGAGACGCGTTGCTCGACGTGCTGGTCGAGGATACCCACACCTGCTATCTGGGCGACCGCTCGCAGCGACATAACTGGGGCTATGGCTGCGGGACATGCCCGGCCTGCCGGTTGCGGGCCGACGGGTTCGCCAAATGGATGTCGACGCGATGATCGAGACGAGACGCCGCGACGAGGGGATCGTGTTTCTCGCGCTGTTCACGCTCACCATTCCGGCGGCGAACTGGTTGATCGGGCACGCCGGTACGGTGTGCCAGCCGCAGGGACCTTGCCTCATTCCGGTGGCGCCGGGGCTGATGGCGCCCTCGGGCGTGACTATGGCCGGCGTTGCGCTGGTGCTGCGCGACCTCGTTCAGCGCCGGCTCGGCGTCGCGGCGTCCTCGCTCGCCATTCTCGCGGGCGCTGCGCTTTCGGCGTTGCTGGCGCCGCCCGCGCTCGTCGTCGCTTCGGCTACTGCGTTCCTGCTCTCGGAATTCGCCGATCTCGCGGTCTATACCCCGCTCGCGCGGCGCGGGCTCCTCATTGCCGTCGTCGCGTCCGGCGTGGTGGGATTGGTCGTCGATTCCGTCGTGTTCCTGTGGCTCGCCTTCGGTTCGCTCGATTTCCTGCTCGGCCAGATCGTCGGCAAGGCGTGGATGGTGCTGTTGTCGATTCCGTTCGTGGCTTGGCTACGGCGACGCGACGCGCGCCTCGGCATCGCGCCGGTCTGAACCGACGCACGGAGGTTTGCCAAAGAGGTGTGCCAAAGAGGTGTTCCATGAGTGCGGCCCTTTACGACACGCTGCGCGCGATCACCACCGCAACCATCACCACCATGCTGTTGAAAAAAGGCATCCGCCGTTGCTGGATGAACGGGCCGCAGCCGCTCGTTGCCGGCGGCGGGCGCCTGGTAGGTCCTGCGTTCACGCTGCGCTTCGTGCCGGTGCGTGAGGATCTCGCGACGCCGGAAAGCTGGGCGAAACCGATCTCGACGCGGGGCGCCATCGAGGAAATGCCGTCCGGCTGCATCGCCGTGGCCGATGCGATGGGCGTGACCTCGGCCGGCATTTTCGGCGACATCCTCACCATGCGCATGATGAAGCGCAACGTCACGGCGCTGGTGACCGACGGCGTCGTGCGCGACAAGGCGGGCGTGCTCGCCTCCAAGCTGCCGGTGTGGTGCGCGGGCACCGCCGCGCCGGCGTCCGTGAACGGGCTCACGTTCGTCGGCTGGCAGGAGCCGATCGGCTGCGGCGGCTGCGCCATCTTTCCCGGCGACGTCATCGTCTGCGACGACGACGGGGCGGTGGTGATCCCGCAGGATCTTCTTGCCTTCGTCGCCGAGGAGGGCGCCGAGCACGAGCGCATGGAAAGCTTCATCGTCGGCGAGGTCGAGCGCGGGGCCAAGCTTCCCGGCCTCTATCCCATGAACGCCGACACCAAGGCGCGCTACGAGGCGTGGAAGAAGAAGTGATTGGTGGATGTTCTTTCCCCTCTCCAAGATCCTCGGCTTCTTCGCCATCCCGTCCAACCTCGTCGTTTCGATCGGCATGCTCGGGCTGTTGCTGCTGCCGACGCGCTTTGCGCGCGCCGGGCGGGCGCTCGCCTTCGCGAGCCTCATCGTGCTCGCGATCCTCGGCCTCTCCCCGATCGGCAATGCGCTGATCATCCCGCTGGAGGAGCGCTTCCCGCGCTGGGACGCAACGCGCGGAGCGCCCGACGGCATTATCGTGCTCGGCGGGGCGATCTCGCCCGACGTTTCCTCCGCGCGCGACGAGGTCGCGCTCAACGAGGCGGCCGAACGCCTGACGGTGGCGGCCGAGTTGGCGCGGCGCTACCCCGACGCCCGCATCGTGTTCTCGGGCGGCAGCGGCGCGCTCATCTACGACGAGGGCGCGGAGGCCCCCTTGGCGCTGCGCCTGCTGGAAAGCCTCGGCATCCCGCGCGCGCGCATCACGCTCGAGGATCGCTCTCGCAATACCGTCGAGAACGCGGTTCTTTCCAAGGCCATCGCCCAGCCCAAGCCGGGCGAACGCTGGCTGCTGGTGACGTCGGCCCATCACCTGCCGCGGGCGGTCGGCGTCTTCCGCAAAGCGGGCTTTCCGGTCGAAGCCTACCCGGTCGACTGGCGCACGCGCGGGGCCGAAGACGCGCTGCGCCCGTTCGCGAGCGTGGGCGATGGGTTGCGACGAAGCGACACCGCCGTGCGCGAATGGGTCGGGCTTGCGGTCTATTGGCTCACGGGGCGCAGCTCGGAGCTCTTTCCGGCACCGACGCACGAACGCCATTGAAACGCGCGAGCGCGATTGAAAAAGCGGTCTCGCCGGAGAGGCCGGGGCTTGACCGCGCCGCTGCGCTGCGCCCACCATCCCCGGCGCAAGCAAGCGATGCCGCCAAGCATCATCGTTCACGTCCACGGCGCGGGTCGAGGCTGCCGGCCGCTGGGCGCGAGCCATCACGGCGCAAGGGAATGAGACCCAAACTCATCATCGGCAACAAGAATTATTCCTCGTGGTCGCTGCGCCCATGGATTGCCATGAAGGTCGCGGGCATCTCTTTCGACGAAGAGGTGATCTCGCTCAATGCCCAGGATTTCAAGGCGCGGGTGACCAAGATTTCGGGCACCGGCAAGGTGCCGGCGCTTGTCGACGGCGACGCGCAGGTCTGGGAGTCGCTGGCGATCCTCGAATACCTCGCCGAGAAGCATCCCGACGCCCGCCTCTGGCCGGCCGATCCGGCGCCGCGCGCGCTCGCGCGCGCGATTGCGGCCGAGATGCATGCGGGCTTCGTTCCGCTGCGCCGCCATTTGCCCATGAACATGTGGCGGCCGGTGATGCCGCGCCAGTTCACCGCGGAGGTAGAATCGAACGTGCGGCGCATCGAGGCCATGTGGACGGATTGCCGCAAGCGCTACGGCGCGGGCGGCGCCTTTTTATTCGGCGGCTTCGGCGCCGCCGATGCCATGTATGCCCCGGTGGTCTCGCGCTTCCACACCTATGCCGTCGAGGTCGGCGCCGTGGCCCGCGCCTATATGGACGCGGTCATGGCGCTGCCGGCTTGGGGCGAATGGCGCACCGCCGCGCTCAAGGAACCCTGGGTGCTGCAGGAAGACGAGGTGGACTGGCCGACGGTTCTTCGCGTATGAGCGGCCGTGTCCTAACCGCCTGCGACACTGCGCCTAAAAAATCCCGAGGAAGTGTATTGATTCCGGCGCGGGGACGAAAGAAAACCACGCCCATCCCGTAGCGCCTTTTCCGCGCCGCAGGGAGGGGGCCACCTAACAGCGGGACTTTCCTGCTTTATCGCCTGGAGCTGTCATCATGCGATATCGTGTTATCGCTCTATTTTCGGCTGTGCTTTCGGTCGTCGCCGCCTTCTGCACTGCAGCAATGGCGGAAGAAGCCAAGAGCGACGTCAAAGGGATTTTCCTTCTGACCGATTACCCCGCGGTCACCCTGCGGCCCGGGAGCACGTCCTCGATCAATCTCAAACTGCAGAACTACGGCCTTCCGCCCGAGCGGCTGACGCTCTCCGTCAACGGGGTTCCATCGGGATGGACGGCGAACTTGATCGGCGGCGGGCAGCCGGTGGCGGCGGCGCTCGCGGCGACCAATGCCAACGTGCCGCTCGAGCTGCGTCTCGACGTGCCCAAGGACGCTCCCGTCGGCACCACCAATCTGACGGTGAGCGCGCGCGGCGCGACCAGCAACGCAACGCTCCCCATCGAGGTGAAGCTCGCGACCGATCTGCCCGCCAAGCTCACGCTCAATCCGCAGCTTCCCGAGCTGCGCGGCACGTCCAAGTCGAGCTTCGAGTTCCAGCTCTCCATCAAGAACGACAGCCCCAAGAAAGTGGTCGCGAGCTTGTCGGCGCAGGCGCCGCAGAACTTCGACGCCACCTATACCGAGCAATACGGCAGCCAGGAGCTCAACGTGCTTCCGCTCGATCCCGGCCAGTCGAAGGACGTGAAGCTGAAGGTGCGGCCGCCGAACACGGTCGCGGCCGGCAAATACAACGTGGCGGCGAAAGTATCGGCCGATGACGCCACGGCGACGTCCGAACTCGTGCTCGACATCACCGGCCAGCCGAAGATCGACATTGCCGGCCGCGAGGGGGTGCTGAGCGCCAAGGCTTCCGCCGGCCAGGAGACATCGATCCCGGTGATCCTCACCAATTCCGGCACCGCGCCGGCGGAGCAAATCGAGCTGTCGGGCTCGGTTCCCACGGGCTGGAAAGTCAATTTCGAGCCGAAGACCGTCGACCGCATTGCCCCCAACGAGAACAAGGAGGTGCAGGCGATGGTCACGCCCGCCGCCAAGGCCGTCGCCGGCGATTACGTCACCACGGTGCGGGCCGCCGCGCGCGGCGAATCCGCGTCCCAGTCGTTCCGCGTTGCGGTCACGACCTCCACCATTTGGGGCATCGTGGGGATCGCGCTCATCGGCGGGGCGCTGCTGGTCATGATCGGCGCCGTGGTGTGGTTCGGACGGCGATGAACGCCACCGTCATCGAGGCGAAAAACCTCACCAAGCGCTACGACGGAGTGGCCGTCGTCAACGGCATTTCGTTTTCCGTGGCGCGCGGGGAGATTTTCGGACTGCTCGGTCCGAACGGCGCCGGCAAGACCACCACCATCCTGATGCTGCTCGGCCTGAGCGACATCTCGGACGGGCAGGCGCGCGTGCTCGGCCACGATCCCGCCCGCGAGCCGCTGGCGGTCAAGCGTCAGGTCGGTTACCTGCCCGACCAGATCGGCTTCTACGATGGGCTCAGCGCCGCCGACAATCTGCGCTACACCGCGCGGCTGATGGGGTTGGAGCGCGCCGAGCGCGAGCAGCGGATCAGGGCTTCGCTCGGCCACGTCGGGCTCGCCGACGTCGCCGACAACCGCGTCAGCACCTTTTCACGCGGCATGCGCCAGCGACTCGGCGTCGCCGAAATCCTGATGAAGGAGGCGCAGATCGCGATCCTCGACGAACCGACGTCGGGTCTCGACCCGCAGGCCACCGTCGAGTTACTCGAGATCATCCGCGACCTCAAAAAGCGTGGTGTGAGCGTGCTGTTATCCTCGCACCTGCTCGAACGGGTGCAAAGCGTTTGCGATCGCGTGGCGCTGTTCAATCAAGGCAAGATCGCGCTCATCGGCACGGTGTCGGAGCTCGGCCGCGAGGTGCTCGGCGGCGGCTTCCGCGTCGAGGTGGAAGCCGAAGGGCAGGGCCTTGCCGAACGCATCGCGGCGATCCCCGGGGTGCAACAGGTCGAACCGGCGGGCGCCAATCGCCTCCGATTGCTGGCCACCGGCGACGTGCGGCCGGAAGCCGCGGCCGCGGTGGTGGCAGCCGGCGGGCGCCTGTTGCGTCTGTCGGTCGAGGAGCCGAGCCTCGAGGCGATTTACTCCCGCTACTTCCAGACCCACGAGGGAGAGCTGCATGCGACGTGAAGGTTCGGCCTTGCACGGTTTCGGGGTCGTGACGTTGAAGGAGATCGCAGATCACTTCACCAGCATCCTCGTGGTGGTGCTCGTCGTTCTGGTGGTGGCCACCGCGATCGCCGTGGTCCGCGGCGCCGTCGATCAAATCAAGGAGATCACGGCCGAAGATCCGTTCCTGTTCCTGCGCTTGTTCACCCGCGGTGCACCCATACCGCTGGTCGCGCTGCTGTCCTTCCTGGTGCCGCTGTTCGCGATCGGGCTCGGCTTCGACTCGGTCAATGGCGAGCACAACCGCCGCACCCTCTCGCGCATCCTCGCGCAGCCGATCTATCGCGACGCCCTGCTGTTCGGAAAATTCGCCGCCGGGCTGTTCACCCTGTCGGTCAGTCTGATCGTGTTGTGGCTGCTGGTGATCGGCCTCGGGTTGCTCGGGCTTGGAGTTCCCCCCAACGCCGAAGAGATGGCGCGCGCGCTGGTCTTGCTCGTGGTTACCATGGTCTATGCCGGCTTCTGGTTCGCGCTCGCACTGCTGTGCTCGGTCGTGTTCCGCTCGTCGGCGACGGCTGCGCTGGTCGCGCTCGGCTTGTGGTTGTTTCTGACCATTCTCTGGCCGCTGTTCTCGCCGGCGCTGGCCGACGCGGTCACCACCGCAGGGGATGTCTTGGGCGTGCTCGACACGCGGCAGGCGTTCGCGCGGCTTTCTCCGACCGTGTTGTTTAACGAGATCGTTGCGGTCGTGCTCGATCCGGCCGTGCGCTCGACGCAGCAGTCCATGCTCGCGGCACTGGGCCTCGCCCTGATCGAGCGCGGCGCCATCCCGGATGCGCCGATACCGCTCCTGCAAAGCGTGCTGATCGTGTGGCCGCAGATCGTGGGCCTGGTGGCAGGCGCGATCCTGCTCTTCGTCGCCGCATATGTCGTCTTCCAGCGCCAGGAAGTGCGGGCCTGATCGTTCTCGGCGATCGGCAATCGCAGGTGAGGGCGGCTGCGCGCCGCTCTAGGAAAGTCGCCAGAGGGCGCAAAGGGAGTGCGCGCGCCGATCAATCACCCGGCTATTCGCTTCCAGCCCGCGCGCGCGAGGGTGGTGACGCTGTCCAGGTTTTTCGCCACCACCTCCCAGTTCACCATGACTGGCTTGGCCCCGGCGGCCGAGACGGTGTCGGCGATATAGGCGCCGCCAACGGTCAGCGCGCAGCCGATGATGATGCCGACGATCAAGCGCATGGAGTCCCCCGTGCTGCCCCTTGCTGCGAGCCCGGTAGGCCATGAACGCGGCGCCATTGTGTTTCGGGGCCGCGCGCGAGACCGCGATCGAGGCTCGGATTTTGGACCTCCGGCGCTCAACCGAATCGCGTCGGCGCAGCGTTCGGCATCAGCCCGACGGTTGCACTTTCGACTGCCCGCGGCAGCATGCCCGCTATGACGGGGACCCGGACATGCGGTGAATTCGATTGAATGATTTCGTCTAAACTATTGGCCAGACTTACTATTTGTCTACAGATCCGACGGAAACCGATGCCGAACGAAAAACGGAATTTTCGAGGCAATTTCTAGATTTGCTGCTATATTCCGCCGCTATCGGGGGAACACCGCTCAAAACGAGCCAATCCGTATCGTTCGAGTGTAGGAGAACCGCGTTGCAAGAACACAAGTATCAGATCGGCCAGACTGTCTACTTCACGTCGCGTCCGATTGGTCACATGGTCGCCAACAGTACCTATGAGGTGGTGAAGCTGCTCCCCTCCGACGGCGCCGATTACCAATATCGCATCAAAAATGCGAATGAGGTGTTCGAGCGCGTGGCCAGGGAAAGCCAGCTCGAGTTTTCCCGCTGAATTAGCTCCACCGTTCCAAGCCGGAACGCATTCAGCAAAGTGGAAGCCGCTTGTGCGCAAGCGCTCGCGCGTGCGCAAAGGCCCGGCAGGGGTGGCCACCGCTGCCCCCATTGAGCCATACTGCTCCCCGGAGTAGTGGCTCATGCTCGATCGCGCTGGCGAAACGGCCCTTGATTTGACCGGCATCGTGTCGCTCCCGGTGTGGGCGGTTGTCGCCATTGCCGCAGTCCTCGTGCTCGCTTGCGCGCTCGCCCTCGTGCGCGGCCGCGGCGAGGGCACGAGCGTGTCCGTGGCGATCCTCGTGCTGATCCTCGCCTTGGCCGGATGGTGGGCGCGCGATCATTTCGCCCGCCGCGATCTTGCCGCCGCGCAGCGCGCGCTCGATGCCCGTGGCTTCGAGCTGGCGACGCGTGCGTTCATGCCGGGTTCCGCGTTGGGCTGCCTCGATGCGATCGCCGGCGAGACGGTGGAGGCTGCGTGCGAAAAGGCGCTTTTCGCGAGCCCCGAAGCAAGCGCCGCGGCGGTATCCTATGTGGCCGCGCAACTCTCGCTCTTGGCCTCCGCCCGCGAGCTCGGGCGCCACGGCGAGACCGCCTCCGGCATGCTCGCCCTGCGCCGTGCGCTCGAGGCCGACCGCTTCGGCGTCGTGGCGCATGTGCTCGCGGTGCGCGACGGCTGCGCGCCGGATCAGTGCCGCGCCTTCGCCTGGCTGGGAGACACCAGCCGCATCAAAGTCAATCTCGCGGAGCGCCCGTTCGACGCGCGGATCAAGACTTATGCGGCGAACTGGCCGGCCGCCGGCGGCCGGGCGCTCGCGAGCACCCCGCCGTCCCCTGCACCGAGCGCGGCGGCGAAGGTGCCGAATAACCTCTTCTTCCCGTCGGCGACCTCGATCCCGCCGGTCAATATCATGACCGCGGAACCGCCGCCGGCGCAGCGGCCGCCCCAAGAGCAGCGGCCGCCCCAAGACACGACCGGCGCGGCCGACGCCGCCACGCCGACGCCGCCACGCCGGCCGGCGCAAACGAATTCGCAGGCGCGCCCGCCCGCGAGCGCCGCCCCCGCGCGCGCGACGCCGGTGCCCTCCGCTCCCGCGCAGTAACTGCGCCCATCTTCTGAGGATAAGCTTACCGGGCGCATGGCAACGCAAGCCCCGCGCGCTATGATTTCGTCACAGTTGGTTCGGCAACATCCACCCGTGACCCTTCATCTCATCAAGCTTTGCGTCGGCTGCGATTCGGTCAAAGACCTCGAGGACTGGATCCGCGAGAAACTCAAGCAGCGCAGGAAGCGCGGGCTCTCGCCCGAGCACATGCACAGGACGCGCATGGTGCCCAAGCGCTCCGAGGAGCTGCGCGGCGGCGGCTCGCTCTATTGGGTGATCCGCGGCGAGATCATGTGCCGGCAGCGGCTGCTCGATGTGCGCCCATTCGTCGACAAGGAGGGCGTCGGCCGCTGCCATCTGGTGCTCGAGCCCAAGCTCATCCTGGTCGAGCCGCGGCCGTGGCGGGCGTTCCAAGGCTGGCGCTACCTCGCGGTCGGCGATGCTCCACGCGACCTCGACCGCGCCGCGCCGGGCGCCAAGAACATGCCGGAGGCGCTGCGTCGCGAGCTGCGAGGGCTCGGCCTCCTGTGACCTGACGCCCGTCGTCGATCATCGCACCGTGTGCTAGACAGCAAGCAGAAGCCGAAAATAGGCGTCACCACGGGAGGAACGACATGCGATTGAGCCAATTCATGATCGCGCTCACAACGGCGGCGACGGTCGCGCTGAGCGCGGGCGCGGCGGCCGCGCAAGAGGTGGTCAAGATCGGCATGAGCTTTGCCATGACCGGCGCCGGTTTTGCCGCCGCCGGTCGGCAGGCCTCGGCCGGCGCGCGACTTTACCTCCAGCACCACGGCAACACGGTCGCCGGCAAGAAGATCGAAATCATCCTGCGCGATGATGCCGGCGTGGCCGACAACGCGCGGCGCCTCGTGCAGGAGATGATCGTCAACGACAAGGTGCACATCATCGCCGGCGGGATCACGCCGACCGTGCTTGCCTATGGTCCGCTCGTCACCCAGGCCAAGATCGCGACCGTCGTCATGATCTCGGGCGCCTCGGTGAGCACCACCGCGTCGCCCTATTTCGTCCGCACCAGCTTCATTCTGGCGCAATCGTCCTGGATCATGGGCGAGTGGGCGGCCAAGAACGGCAGCAAGCGGGTCGTCACGCTGGTCAACGAATGGGCGCCGGGCACCGAAGCGGAGACCGCATTCAAGCAGCGCTTCACCGAGCTCGGCGGCCAGATCATCGAATCGATCCGCATTCCGCTGGCCAATCCGGACTTTGCGCCGTTCCTGCAGCGCATCCGCGACCTCAACCCCGATACCGCCTTCATCTACTTCCCCGGCACGCAGGCCGGCATTTTCGCCAAGCAGTTCGCCGAGCGCGGCCTGGCCAGTTCCGGGATCAGGATCATCGGCCCGGGCGATCTCACCGACGACGACGAGCTCAACAACATGGGCGATCAGATGCTGGGGATCGTGACGGCGCATGATTATTCCGCCTCGCACGATTCCGCGCTCAACAAGAAATACGTCGAGGACTTCAAGAAGGCGAACAACTTCCGTCCGAACTTCGTATCGGTCGGCGGCTATGACGGCATGCACCTCATCTACGAGGCGCTCAAGAAGACCCAAGGCAAGACCGACGGCGACAGCCTCATCGCCGCGATGAAGGGCATGAAATGGGAAAGCCCGCGCGGGATGATGTCGATCGATCCGGAGACGCGCGACATCGTGCAGCCCATCTACATTCGCAAGGTCGAGAAGATCAACGGCGAGCTGTGGAACACCGAATTCGCCAAGTTCGACGACGTCAAGGATCCGCTGAAGGTGAAGAAGTAGCGCCGCGCGCCTTCGCTCGCCGTTATCGCAGCGATTGCTCACACCGCGATATTGTCGATGAGCCGCGTCTTGCCGATGCGCGCGGCCACGAGCAGCCGGATCGGACCATCCGCGAGCGAGGATAACGGCGCGAGGGTGTCGGCGTGGCGGGCTTCGAGATAGTCGAGCACGAAGCCGGCGCGCCCGATGGCGGCAGCGGCTTCGTCGAGCGCGCGCGCGGGGAGCGCCCCGCGCGCAATCTTGCCGGCGCAATCCTCGAGCACGCGGTAAAGCGTGGGCGCGGCCGCGCGCTCGCCTGCCGACAGATAGCTGTTGCGCGAGGACAAAGCGAGGCCGTCCGCTTCGCGCACGGTCGCGACCGCGACGATCTTCACCGGCAAATCCAGGTCTGCCGCCAGCCGCGTCACCACCAAGAGCTGCTGGTAGTCCTTCTCGCCGAACATCGCGAGGTCGGGCGTGCATTGGATCAAGAGTTTTCCCACCACCGTAGCCACGCCGGAAAAGAAGTGCGGGCGAACCTTGTCCTCGAGTCCCGCCGTTGCCGGCCCCTGCGGGACGATGCGGGTGGCAAAACCGGGAGGATACATCGCCGCCACGGCTGGCGCCCAGACGAGGTCGACGCCCATGGCTGAAAGCGCCGCGAGATCGGTGTCCCAGCTGCGCGGATAACTCGCAAAATCCTCATGCGGCGCAAATTGCGCGGGATTGACGAAGACCGAGACGACGACGCGTCGCGCGCGTCGCCGCGCCGCCCGCACCAGCGCGAGATGACCGGCATGGAGCGCGCCCATGGTGGGAACCAGCGCGATCCGCTCGCCCGCCGCCCGCCACCGCATGACGGCGCGGCGCAATGCCGACACCGTGCGCACGACTCGAATGGGCATGGAACAGGCTTCGTGGGGTTGGGTTCGCGGCGGGCAAGTTACCAAAGCTGCGGCGGGGAGGCCACGTGTGCCGCGCTGCGCTCGGCACGCACAGGCGCGGGCATTGCGCCGCAAGCCGGATATGGCCACCTTATGGGTGGGAGTTTCGCCCGTTAAATGCCTGCTGCCATGGCCAACGATCGTCACGACCGCTCACCGACGGATCACAGCCGCGCACCGGCGGCAACCGCCACGCGCGCGGAGATCGACGCGTTCCTTGCCAAGGTGAAGGGCCTCGCTCCGACCGGCGAGCCCGGGCGGCGGGGACGGCTCATCTTCGCGCTCGACGCGACCATGAGCCGTCAACCCTTGTGGGATACGGCCTGCCGGCTGCAGGCCGACATGTTCCGCGAGGCGGCGGCAATCGGCGGCCTCGACGTGCAGCTCGTCTATTACCGCGGCCTCGGCGAGTGCCGGGCTTCGCACTGGGTCTCGCAGGCCGAGCGGCTGGGCATGCTGATGGAGCGGATCGACTGCCGCGGCGGCCATACCCAGATCGGCAAGATCATCGCCCACGCCAAGCGCGAGACGCAGACCACCAAGGTGCAGGCCCTGGTTTTCGTCGGCGACGCCATGGAGGAAAAGCTCGACGAGCTTTGTCACGCCGCCGGCGCGCTCGGGCTTCTCGGGGTGCCCGCCTTCATGTTCCAGGAAGGCGATGATCCCATCACCGAACAAGCTTTTCGCGAGATCGCGCGTCTGACGCGCGGCGCGTATTGCCGCTTCGATCCGGGCGCGGCCCATGAACTCGGCGAGCTGTTGCGCGCGGCCGCCGCCTATGCCGCGGGCGGCATGCGCGCGCTCGCCGATCTCTCGGCGCGACGTCAGAGCGGCGCAACCAAGCTGCTCGAGCAGATGAGACCGTAATGGCCACGATCATTTTCGGCCTGGTGGTGCTGGCGCTGGCGTTATGGGCGCTCAATGCCTTCACCAAGGTCAACCCGCAAACCGCCGCCGTTGTGTTGAAGACCGGCGGCGGGTTGGGTGCGCTCGCCGCGGCCGGGCTGCTCGGGGTGCGCGGGCGGCTCGACATCGCCATCCCGCTCGGCCTCACCGGCCTCGGCCTTTTGGGATGGTTGCCGTGGAGCATACCCGGCTTCGCCGCGCGCACGCAAAAGAGCGCGGGCCAGGTCTCGCGCGTGCGTTCGGCCTTCATGGAGATGGAGCTCGATCACGACACCGGCGCCATGCGCGGACGCATCCTCGCCGGCCGGCACGAAGGCGCGGCGCTGGACGCGCTCGACGTCGCAACGCTGACCGGCTTCCTCCCCGAGATCGACGAGGAAAGCCGCTCGCTACTTATGGCGTATCTCGACCGCCGGGAGCCCGCCTGGCGTGAACACGCGCAAGGTGACGCGGCACCGGGCACGCACCGCCGGGCGTGGAGCGGCGGCAAAATGACGGAGGAGGAGGCCTATCAGATCCTTGGCGTGGAGCCGGGGGCGAGTGCGGAGGACATCGGGCGCGCCCACCGCGCGCTCATGAAGAAACTGCATCCCGACCAAGGGGGGTCGACGTATCTCGCGGCCCGCGTGAATGAAGCCAAGGAGGTGCTTTTGCGCCGCCATCGCTGAACTCCTTTGATCGACGCGACACTGGCGGCTCCTGTGCGACGCGGGCCCCTGTCATTCGCTTCGACGTCAGTTCTTGACGGTGACGCATTCGACGTCGTTTTTCTTGAGATATTTGCAGGCGGCTTCCGCCTTGTCCTTGTCGAGTCCGGCAAAGCGCGCGCGATAATAGGTGGTGCCTCCCTTATCGACCGTTTCGGTGAAGGCTTCCGCGCCGCTGAGCATTTTCGACGCCTTGCTTTGCACGGTGGAGAGGCGCTGCTGGGCGGCCTGCTCGGCGGGAAACGCGCCGACTTGAATGATCCAGCCCGCTCGGTGCTGCGGCTTTGCGGTAGGCGCGGCTGCGGCCGGCTTTGCCGTCGATGTGGCGGCCGCGACCTTCGCCGCGGGCGCAACGGGCGCGGGCTTCGGAGTAGGTACGACGGGCGCTGCGGCGGCAACAGGCGCGGGCGGCGCGCTCGACGCGCCCGGACGTGGTGCGTTGGCTGGCTCTGCGGCCGGCTCAGGCTTGGCTGCGGCTGCCGCGACCGCTGCCATGGGTGGCGATGCCGCGGGCTCTTCCTTTGCCGCGATCGCCGCTGCGGCCGGCTCGGGCTTGGTCGCAACCTCTGGCGGGACGGCGGCGGGCTCTGGTTTTGCCGCAGCCACGGGAGCGGGCGGTGGTGCCGGTGGTTCGGCCGCGATGGGCGCGGGCGGCGGTGCCGCCGGCTCCGCCTTCGCGGCGGCCATTGGCGCGGGCGCCGCAACGGGCTGAGCTTCGGCAGCGGGCAAAGCAACCTGCGATGCCGCGAGCGAGGCCGTCCGCACGCCGGGTCTCACCGTCAGCGTCTTGACCAGCACGGGCCGGATCGGATCGGTCGAGCCGGCGGCGATCTGCGTTTGCGTCAGCGTGGCCGCGGCGGCGGGCTCCGACCGCAACGCCGCTGGTTCGGCCGGCGGCGCGGCCGAATTGAAGCGCACGGGCAAGCTCGTTGCGCTGGCGACGGCGAACCGCGGCTCGGCTTTGGCCTCAGCCTTCGGCGCCTCCTTCGGTTCGACTTTGGCCGCAGCAACTTTCGGCTCGGCCTTGGTCACGACCATCGGCTGAGGCTTAGGCTCCGACTTAGGATCCGACTTGGGCTCCGCCTTGGCCACGGCCATCGGCGCGGGCTTGGCTTCGGCCTTGGTCACGACCATCGGTTCGGGCCTCACATCCGGTGTCCCGCTCGCCTCGGCGACCATCGGCGCCGTGCGCTTGATCGACGCTAGCGCGATCTTGTCGTTGATCAGCTCGCGCATGCGCGCGTCGCGGCTGCCGCCGCTGCTGCCGCCCATGACGACGGCGACGAGATAACGATTTCCGCGATGCACCGACGTCACCAGATTGAATCCCGAGGCGTTGATGTAGCCGGTCTTGATGCCGTCGACGCCCTCGACCTTTCCGAGCAGGTGATTGTGGTTGGAGATCGACTCGCCACGGAAGGTGAACGAGCGGATCGAGAAATATTTGTAATAGCGCGGGAAGCGTTCCTGGATGGCGCGGCCGAGCGTGGATTGGTCGCGCGCGGTGGTGATTTGGTCGTCGTCGGGCAGGCCGGAGGCGTTCTTGTAGACGGTGTTATTCATGCCGAGCGCTTGCGCCCTGCGCGTCATCAGCCTGGCGAAATCGTCCTCACTGCCCGCGATCGCCTCCGCAACCACGACGGCGGCGTCGTTGGCCGAACGCGTGACCATGCCCTTGATCGCGTCTTCGACCGCGAGCGTGCTTCCGGGCTTGAGACCAAGCTTGGTCGGCGACTGTCCGGAGGCTTCGGCGGAGACCTTGAGCGGCGTGTCGAGCTTGAGTTTGCCGGCGTCGAGCTGCTCGAACAGCAGATAGAGCGTCATGATCTTGGTGAGCGACGCCGGGTGTCGCCGCGCGTCCGGATTGGTGGCGTGCAGCACCGCGCCGGAATTGGCGTCCACGACGATATCCGCGTAAGGCGCGGCGTTTATTGGGTCGGCTGATAGCGTGAGAACTGCAGCAACAAAACCGAACAAACCCCAACGAAGCCCGTAACGGGCTCCGGTCCGGATCCGCAGCATGATATTTCCCCCGTCCCTCGTTCCCCTTCGCGCTCCGTGCGAAGCGCTGACACCCCTGTCGTGCCGAGGTGAAGCGATTGGACGAGTCAAAAAGGGCGGTTTTCTGAATTTTTCCGACCTTTTTGGCGTCCTGCGACTTTGCGATTTTGAGCCTTGACGGCTCTCCACCGCCGCTCACGCGGCACGCTCGTCGAGGCTAGGGCAGGCCGATTGCAAAACCGTTAAACCCCGGACCGGACTACCATATTGCACTGCAAAATAAGAGCTTGACTTTTTTGTGCACTGCAATATATCCGTGTCATCCGGCTCGCTGGCTGGAGAGTCATCCGGCTCGCTGGCTGGAGACAGGTGGGAAAAGTCACACGCAATCGGCGACGCCGCCGGGAGGTAGAAGATGGTCAGGAATATCGACGAGATGCAGAAGTTGGGGAAGGACAATATGGATGCGACGCTGAAGTCGTTCGGGGCGTTTTCCAAGAGCCTGCAGGCGATCACGGTTGAGATCGCGGATTTCTCCAAGAAGGTTTTCGAGCAAAGCACCGCCGCCACCGAGAAGCTCATGGGCGCGAAGTCGCTCGAAAAGGCGATCGAGGTGCAGACCGACTATGCCAAGAGCTCCTATGAGACCTTCGTGGCGGAGGCGACCAAGCTGGGCGAGCTTTACGCCGACCTCGCCAAGGAGGCTTATAAGCCGTTCGAGAGCCAGTTCGGGAAAGTCGCTTCGGTGAAGTAACGCGTCATACTCGGCGCAGTTCACAAGTTGAAGAGCCCGGCCGCACGTGCCGGGCTTTGTTTTTGCACGAAGCTTGCTCGCGCAAGGGTGGCAATGCAGCGCCGTCGCACAGGCCTCGCCCGGTGATCGCTGGCGGCGGCGTTACGAACGCGTCTTCTCGCCGCCGGCGGGTTGCGAGCGCATGCAGCTTGCAACGGCGCGGGAGAAATCCGCAGGTTTCCGGCGAATTTGCCCCGAATTGTCCGCATTTGAGTCGGTCGATTGAACCGCCACCGGCGGGCCGGCACGGGTTTTGCAAAACAAAATACGTCGGAATTCCTGACGAATCGCGGGAATATGACAATCTGGAACCGGGGCGGCGACGTCCTTATTATGAAGCATCGATGGTCCGCTGTTCTTGCGCCCCAAAGCTGCCACGTCCTGACCCGTAAAGTACCCATGAGCCGAAGACCAACCGCGATGAATGCAAGCGCCGCAAATAGACCGGGTGCCCCGCGTCAAGGCGATGACGACAACAGCAAACGGCGAGGGGCGGGCGCGCCGGGCACCGCGGTCATCACCAAGACCAAGCCGCAGACCAAGCGGCCCAATCTCTACCGCGTGTTGCTGTTGAACGACGATTACACGCCTATGGAGTTCGTGGTCCATGTGCTCGAGCGCTTCTTCAACAAGGACCACGGGAGCGCCCACCGAATCATGATGCACGTGCATCAGCATGGCATCGGCGAATGCGGCATCTATACGTACGAGGTGGCCGAGACCAAGGTGACGCAGGTTATGGACTTTGCTCGCAAACACCAGCATCCTCTGCAGTGCGTGATGGAAAAAAAGTAACGACGATGGAAAAGTGGGAACGCCGGGGCCATATATAACGCGTTGACACGGGAACCGACATGCCGACGTTTTCGCGCAATCTCGAACAGTCCCTGCACCGCGCCCTGGCGCTTGCCAACGAGCGCCATCACGAATACGCGACCCTCGAACATCTTCTGCTTGCGCTGATCGACGATCAGGACGCCGCCGCGGTCATGCGCGCGTGCAACGTTGACCTCGACAAGCTGCGACGGAGCCTCACCGCCTATCTCGAAAGCGAGCTCGAGAATCTGGTGAGCGACGGCAACGAGGATTCCAAACCGACCGCCGGCTTCCAGCGCGTCATCCAGCGCGCCGTCATCCACGTGCAGTCGTCGGGTCGCGAGGAGGTGACCGGCGCCAACGTGCTGGTCGCGATCTTCGCCGAGCGCGAGAGTCACGCCGCTTATTTCCTGCAAGAGCAGGACATGACGCGCTACGACGCCGTCAATTACATCAGCCACGGCATCGCCAAGCGGCCGGGCATGTCGGAAGCGCGCCCGGTGCGCGGCGCCGAGGAGGATACCGATACCAAGACCGGCGACGAGACCAAAAAGAAGGGCGACGCGCTCGAGGCCTATTGCATCAACCTCAACAAGAAGGCGCGCGAGGGCAGGATCGATCCGTTGATCGGGCGCGCGGCCGAGATCAGCCGCACCATCCAGGTGCTGTGCCGCCGGCAGAAGAACAACCCGCTGTTCGTCGGCGATGCCGGCGTCGGCAAGACCGCTATCGCCGAAGGCCTGGCGCGGCGCATCGTGCACGGCGAAGTCCCCGACGTGCTCAGGAACGCCACCGTGTTCGCGCTCGACATGGGCACGCTGCTCGCGGGCACGCGCTACCGCGGCGATTTCGAGGAGCGGCTCAAGCAGGTGATCAAGGAGCTCGAGGCCTATCCCGGCGCGATCATGTTCATCGACGAGATCCACACCGTGATCGGCGCCGGCGCCACCTCCGGCGGCGCGATGGACGCCTCGAACCTGCTCAAGCCGGCGCTCGCCTCGGGCACGCTGCGCTGCATCGGCTCGACCACCTACAAGGAGTACCGGCAGTATTTCGAAAAGGACCGTGCGCTCGTACGCCGGTTCCAGAAGATCGACGTCAATGAGCCGACCGTTCCGGACACGATCGAAATCCTCAAAGGCCTCAAGCCCTATTTCGAGGACTACCACAAGCTCAAATACACCTCCGAGGCGATCAAGGCGGCGGTCGAACTGTCTGCGCGCTACATCCACGACCGCAGGCTTCCGGACAAGGCCATCGATGTGATCGACGAGTCCGGCGCGGCGCAGATGCTGTTGCCGGAGAACCGGCGCAAGAAAACGATCGGCATCAAGGAAATCGAAACCACCATCGCCACTATGGCGCGGATTCCGCCGAAAACCGTGTCGAAGGACGACGCGGTGGTGCTGCAACATCTCGACCAGACGTTGAAGCAGGTCGTGTACGGCCAGGACAAGGCGATCGGCGCGCTCTCCGCCTCGATCAAGCTCGCCCGCGCGGGCTTGCGCGAGCCGGAAAAGCCGATCGGCTGCTACCTGTTCTCGGGTCCCACCGGCGTCGGCAAGACCGAGGTGGCAAAGCAGCTCGCGGTCGCGCTCGGCGTGGAAATAATCCGCTTCGACATGTCGGAATACATGGAGCGCCACACCGTCTCGCGGCTGATCGGCGCGCCGCCCGGCTATGTGGGCTTCGACCAGGGCGGCTTGCTCACCGACGGTGTCGACCAGCATCCGCATTGCGTTCTTCTGCTCGACGAGGTCGAGAAGGCGCACCCCGATCTATTCAACGTGCTGCTGCAGATCATGGATCACGGCAAGCTCACCGATCACAACGGCAAGCAGGTCGATTTCCGCAACGTGATCCTGATCATGACAACCAATGCCGGCGCGGCCGACCTCGCGCGCCAGGCTTACGGCTTCACCCGCATCAAGCGCGAGGGCGACGACGTCGAGGCGATCAACCGGCTGTTTGCGCCCGAATTCCGCAACCGGCTCGATGCCATCATCACCTTTGCGCATCTCACGCCCGAGATCATCGCCAAGGTGGTCGAGAAATTCGTGCTCCAGCTGGAGGCGCAGCTCGGCGACCGCGACGTCACCATCGAGCTGTCGGAAGAGGCCAGCCAGTGGCTGATCAAGCACGGCTATGACGAGCAGATGGGCGCGCGGCCGATGGCGCGTCTGATCCAGGAGAACATCAAGAAGGCGCTCGCCGACGAAGTTCTGTTCGGCAAGCTCAAGGGCGGCGGCCACGTGCGCGTCATCGCGGTCAAGGACGAAGCGGGCGCCGAGAAGCTCGGCTTCGAGTATCTCGACGGCCCGGTGACGCCGAAGCCCGAGAAGATTCCCGAGGCCAAGCCCAAACGGCGCAGCCCCCGCCGCAAGCCGTCCGGCCCAAAAGGCGGCTCGGCGCCGCGCGGCTCGGTGCCGAAGGTGCCGCTGGTCAAGGTCTAGACGCGATCGGCTGATCGCCCCCGCACAGCCTTTGCTATCGCCCGCGCGCGGGCCTCAGCGTTTGCGCTGCTCCATCGAGTCGTTGCGCACGAAGACGAGCGCGATCGTCGCCGCCGCAAGCGTGTAGGACGGGATGCAAAACGTGTTGCGTGATGGCCGGTCAGGCAGTATGGCGGATTACGCTACGCTAATCCGCCCTACGTCCGCGGGGATGCAATGCCCGCCTTCATCTGCGAGACCTGCGGCAGCCAATTTACGCCGTCGGATGCGCCGCCGCGCTCCTGCCCGATCTGTGAGGACGAGCGTCAATTCGTTCCGCCCGGCGGCCAGAGGTGGATCACCCTTGATGCGCTCGCGCGCCGCCACTTCAATTGCTATCAGCAGCACGAGTCCGGCCTGATCGGGGTTGGGACGGTGCCGAAATTTTCCATCGGCCAGCGCGCGCTCATCCTGCGCGCGCCCCAAGGCAATATTCTGTGGGACTGCATCCCGTTCATCGATGCCGCCACCGTCGAGATCGTGAAGGGGCTCGGCGGGCTTGCCGGCATCGCGATCTCCCACCCGCATTACTACGCCACGATGGTGGAATGGAGCCGCGCCTTCGGCGGCGTTCCCATCCATCTGCACGCCGCCGACCGGCAATGGATCATGCGGCCCGACCCCGCCATCAAGCTGTGGGAGGGCGATACTTTGCCGCTCGCGCGCGAAATAACGCTCGTTCGCTGCGGCGGCCACTTCGCCGGCGGGACGGTGCTGCACTGGGCGGCGGGCGGCGAAGGGCGCGGGGCGCTGCTGAGCGGCGACATCGTGCAGCTGATCCCCGACCGCAAATACGTGAGCTTCATGCGCAGCTACCCCAACATCATTCCGCTCTCAGCCCCGGCGGTGGCCCGCATCGGTGCGATGCTTGAGCCGTGGCCGTTCGACGTGATCTACGGCGCGTTCTTCGATCGCGTCATCCCGCGCGGCGGCAAGGACGCGGTGCGACGTTCGGTCAAGCGCTACATCGCAATTATCGAGGGCGACGGCACGGCGGAGCAGGTTTGACCAAAGCGCGATTGCACCCGTGATCGCGCCGTGGGACAGCTCCGCGAGCTCATGCCGCCGCCGCCTCCCACCGACTCCCCGAGACGCTCGGCGACCGCCGTGTTCTTTGCCGGCTTTCGGGCCGCATGGCGGTCGGTTCTGGCCTATGTCGTGATCGGGACCTACGTCGGCATCGGAGCATTGACGCAAGATTTCGGCTTCGGCCTGGGGTGGGCCGTGGCCTCGACCGCGCTGGTATGGGCGGGACCGGCGCAGGTGATCCTGGTGTCGGCGCTCGGCGCCGGCGTCGCGCCGGTCGAGACTGCGCTGGCCGTGGGCGTGAGCAGCGCACGCCTTCTTCCCATGGTGATCTCGCTGCTGCCGTTGATCAGGCGGCCGCAGACGCCCTATCGCGCGCTCATTCTGCCCGCCCATCTCACCGCGGTGACCATGTGGATCGAGGCGCTGCGGCTGCTGCCTCAGCTGCCGCGGGAAGCCCGCATCCCATTCGCGAACGGCGTGGGCTTTGGCTTTATGACCGCGGCGCAGGCGGGAACGTTGATCGGCTACTATCTCGCCACCTCGCTGCCGCCGCTCCTGACCGCGGGTCTGCTCTTCCTCACGCCCATATCTTTCCTGATTTCGACCACGCGCAACTGCCGCCTCATGTCGGACTGGCTGGCGCTCGCGTTCGGGCTCGTGCTCGGGCCGCTGATGGCCGCTTGGCAGGTGGGACTCGATCTGCTCTGGAGCGGGATCGTGGCCGGATCGCTCGCCTACGGCATCCACCGCCTGCGCGAGGCGCTCAAATGAGCGAGCTTCATGCCTACACGCTACTGGTGCTGGTCGGCTTTCTGCCCAGTGAAATCTGGCGCATGCTCGGGCTCGTCGTCGCCCGCGGCGTCGCAGACGAATCCGAGCTGTTCATGTGGGTGCGCGCGGTCGCGATCGCGGTGCTCGCGGGCGTCATCGCCAAGATCATCTTGTTTCCGCCGGGGACGCTTGCGGGCGTGCCGCTGGTCATCCGCCTCACCGCCATCATCTGCGGGCTCGCCGCGTTCGTGATCGTGCGCCGATCGGTGTTGGCGGGCGTTGTCGCCGGCGAGGTCGTGCTCATGCTTGGCGTGCTCGCTTACGGACTGTGACCCTTCCGGGTACGGGCCCCCCCGCACTTTCGTTGAACTGCGGAAGGGTGACGCCGTCCGCGCCGAAAACTGCGGCACTCTCACATCACTCCGCGCTGCGCTGTGCCCGGACAGCGCGCTCGGTCGCTGCGCCGCAGGACCTCGACATGGTGCTGGAGGGGTTCGGCCGGCCACGTATGACGCCGCTCCGGCGAGCTGATGCAGCGGCCGGTCAGATCGAAACTGTGCGCGCGCCGCCGATGCCCACCACCGCCCCTGCACGCATGTATGATCCGTCTTTTGTGGTAAGCGGTGGCGCGAGCGCGCCGTCAAAATCTCAAGTCATTACGAAGGTCGGTATGAGCGCGTGTCAAGGCTTCGGCGCGACCGGCGCCGCTTGGCCGAACGAGACCGAGAGCGCGAACAAGCGCCATCGTCCGCCGACCGGCGCGAAAACCAGTTCGAAATTCACCTGCGTCGGCACGGAGGGAAAGAAGCCCGCCATGCGCATCATGCCGTTGGGTTCGATCTGCGGCAGCAGGGTGAGCTGCGGGTCGATGACCGCGACTCCGGACAAGTCGATATTGTCGTGGCGCTGTTGGGTGAAGATTTCGGCGAGCCGCGCCGCGCTGTTGTTCTGGAAATCCGGCGAACCGAGATCGCGCAAGACCGTGTAATTGCCGGTCCTGTTGGCCTGGTCGAGGGCGAGCAGGGTCGAGCGGACCAGGATCAAAACGCCGTTGCGATCGATCTGCGCCGGCTTGGGCGCCTGCGGCGGCGAAGGCTGCTGCTTCGGAGCCGGCCCGTTCGGTGCAGCCTTGGGGGCGGGCGCCTGCGCGGTCTGCACCGGCGCCAACCCCCGCGCTTGCAGCTGTGCGCTCGACAAGGCCATTCCCGCGATGATGGCCACGGCCGGGCGCACGACGGCGATCATGCGAGCCAGGCGCCGGGTGGAATCGATGGATTTGTTGCGTATGGCCATGCGAGGTCACGCCAGCCGGAGTGCCGGCACCAACGTACTGGAATCCGTCGGCAAATCCAGCACTCGCCACATTGGCATCGAGCGGCATCCGGCGACGCGAAATCGGTGCGTGCGGCCGCCCGTGGCATTGATCCCGTCGCCGACGGTTCACCAGAACATGGCGACGCCGCCGCGGGCGCCCACGACCGATGTATCGAAACCCACCCCGACCGCCCCGTTGGCTTGAACCTGATAGCCGCGCGTCTCGTACAGGACGCCGGTAATGCCCATCCCTGCGGCTCCGTGCCCGTCGTAGGTTGCGATGTTGCCGAACACGCCGACCTTGCGGCCTTGCGGTACTGCGGGCACGCCGCCGGCGGCCATTGCGACCGCCACGCCGTCGCGCACGCGGCGATCGTTCTCGTTGATCTGCGATTGGAGGCCCGAGATCTGCGATTGGAGGCCCGAGGCGGCGCTCGAGAGTTGACCGACCGTGGCAGCGTCGGTTGCGCTTATTCCTGGCGCGACATTGGTGATGCGCCGCTCGCTGCCGGGTGCGCCGACCGACACGGTGTTGGGCGCACTCGCCACCGAGCCTTGCCCGATCGCGACCGAATTGGTGGCGGCAGCCTGCACCACGGCGCCGGCGCCGAGCGCCGTGCCGTTCACCGCCAGCACCGTCGCGCTCTGTCCCACAGCCACGGCATTCGCGGTGGTGGCGCTCGCCGAATTGCCGACCGCGGTCGCGGACGACACGTTGGCGACGCCGCCGGTGGCGACGGCGAAATCGCCAAACGCCGCACCGCCGTCGGCCGCCGATGCGCCATTCCCGACCGCGACCGAGCCGGTGGCGAGCGCGTTGGTGCCGATGGCAACGGCGTTGGCGCCGGTCGACGCCGCGTTCTTGCCCAGCGCAATCGATCCCGACTGCGTCGCCAGCGCATTGCTGCCGATGGCGATCGCGTCGGCGCCGCTCCCTTGCGCGTTGCTGCCCATGGCGAGCGCGTTGCTGCCCGTGGCCTGCGCCGCGGGACCCGTGCTGTTGGCTTTGTAATAGGTGCTGGAGCCGCTGACCGCGCTGAGTTGCGTATTGACCCCGCTGAGTTGCGTATTGACCGCGCTGAAGGCACTGCCGACGTCGCTGTAGATCGTGCCCTGGATGGTGTAGCTCGGCGCGGTGAGCTGGCCGTTGAGGTCGAGGCCGGCGCCGCCGCCGAAGGCCGCGGCCACGCGCTGGTTGGCGGTCAGGATCTGACTGCCGTTGACCGCGTCGGTGCTGCCCGCCGCGAGCGTGCCGGCGGCGACGTTGACGATTTTGCGCTCGCTGCCGACGTCGCCGACCGAGACGGTGTTGGCGACGTTGGCGACCGAACCGGTGCCGATCGCCACCGAATTCGACGCGCTCGCGTTCGCGCCCTGGCCGATCGCCGTCGCGCCTGTCGCACCGGCGCTGCTGGCCTGACCGATCGCGGTCGTGGCGTCGCCGTTGGCGACGCTGCCCTGTCCGAACGCACTCGCGGTCGTGCCGGTCGCGTTGGCACTCTTGCCCGTGGCGGTCGCGTTGTCGCCGGTCGCGGTGCTGAACGCGCCGGTCGCGGTTGCGGCCTGGCCGGTCGCACCGGCGCTATCGCCGTAAACGGTGGCATTGGTTCCGTTCGCGTTTGCACCCGAGCCCACTGCAGTGGCATTCACGCCGCTCGCGCCCGCGGCGTTACAAAGGCCGGCCAAACCGCCATTGAAGGAGAGACATCCTGCGAAGGCTGGCGCGCCACCGAAGACGGCGACCATCCCGGCCGCGATCGCAAGCCCGCGCAAACCTCCCCCGGCAAGCGCGCTGGCGCCCATCAGGCCGGCGCGGCGGCTGATCGGGATGCCGACCGGTTCATCCGCGACCTCGCGGTCGCGGACGCACGAACGGTTTTGGCTCGCGTGGCTCGTCCCGGTTCGCACGTCGAATCCCCCAGTAGAACCTTACACGCCAACCGGTTGCCGGCAATTGCGCAGAAGCCTTTCCTCAACTGGGCGGACGCTTTATTTGGCTGCGTTGCACAAAGGCGACACCTGATACCGCTTCAGGGGCGCGCCTCACCGCAACGCGGCAGCCAACTGCTTGGCCTGCTCGGCGAGCACGTCCGGCGCCTCCTTCACGCTGGCCGGGGGCTTCATCGCCACGCCGATTTTGCGCGGGATGATGTGGACGTGCAGGTGGAACACCACTTGGCCGCCGGCGCTCTCGTTGAACTGCTGGATGGTGACGCCGTCGGCGGCGAACACCTCGACGCTGGCCTTGGCGATCTTCTGCGCGACCTTGATGACGTGGGCGAGGTCATCGGGAGAAGCATCGAGGATGTTGCGGGCGGGCGCTTTCGGCAGGACCAGCGCATGGCCGCTCGCGCGCGGCATGATGTCGAGAAAGGCGAACGCTTTGTCGTCCTCGTAGATCTTGTAGCACGGCAATTCGCCGCGCAGGATTTTGGCGAAGATGTTGCTGGGGTCGTAAGCCGGCATGGTCTTGCTCCCGTCGCATGTGCTTCGACGGCCGCGACCGTAGCCGACGGCGCGCCATTTGGCTGATCATTGTTGCTGTCGTCCCCGCGAACGCGGGGACCCATATTCCAGAGCCGGTGGTTATGGGTCCCCTAGCATAAGCGCGTTTACGCGCGTCCATAGCCCGTCGAAGACGGGCGTGAACGCCCTTGAGGACGCGCTATGCGCGGGGACGACAGTTAGATGGTCCCTCACCCCTTGCGGAACGGCGCGGTGTCCGCGAGCTCGGCGTGCGCTGCCGCTACATAAGCGCGCTCGTGCTTGAGGAAATCCTCGATCGCGCGCCGCAGCGCCGGATCGACGATGTAATGCGCCGAATAGGTCGTCGTCGGCAGATAGCCGCGCGAAATTTTGTGCTCGCCCTGGGCGCCGGCCTCGACGCGGGCGAGCTTGTGCTCGATGGCGTATTGGATGGCCTGATAATAGCAGAGCTCGAAGTGCAGGAACGGGTGGTGCTCGAGTGCGCCCCAGTGGCGGCCGAACAGCGTGTCGGAGCCGATGAAGTTGATGGCGCCGGCGATGAAGCGCCGGTTGCGCTTGGCCATGACCAGCAGGATGCGGTCGCGCATCTTCTCGCCGACGAGCGAATAAAACTCCCGCGTAAGATAGGGACGACCCCATTTGCGCGAGCCGGTTTCCATGTAGAAGTTGAAGAAGGCGTCCCACACGCTTTCGGTGAGATCCGTACCGATCAGCCAATGCACGCTGATGCCGGCCGCGAGTGCGTCCGCGCGTTCGCGCCGAATGGTCTTTCGCTTGCGCGAGGCGAGCGCGGCCAGGAACGCGTCGAAGGTCGCGTAGCCGGCGTTCTCCCAATGGAACTGCTGGTGCGTGCGCTTGAGGTAGCCGCGCGCGCCCAGCAAGTCCCATTCCGGCTCGGTCGGGAAGGTGACGTGAACCGACGAGGCGCCGGCCCGCCGGCAGATATCGGTGAGTGCATCGGCAAGATGCGCGCGCACCGCGTCGGCGTACGGCCCCGCGCGCGCGAGCAATCGGCGGCCGGTCGCGGGCGTGAACGGCACGGAAACCTGCAGCTTGGGATAGTAGCTGCCCCCGGCCCGTTCATAGGCGTCCGCCCAGCCATGGTCGAAGACGTATTCGCCGCGCGAATGCGACTTCACATAGCAGGGGACGGCGCCGAGCAAGACGCCGTCTGCGTCTTCGGCGAGGAGGTGCATCGGCTGCCAACCGGTACGGCCGCGGACCGATTGCGAGACCTCGAGCGCGGACAGGAAATCGTGCGAGATAAACGGGTTATACCGATCTCCTAATGCGGAGCTTTGGAGATTGGCAACCGCCGGGCAGGGGCCGTCGGCCCCGTTCCCGCGATCGGGCCATGCCGGATTGGCGCACGCGTCCCAGGCCTCAGCGGTCACGTCGCCGATGGAATTCGCCACGCGCAGGGTCAGTTCGATCATGGGCTTCGTCATGCAAGTTTACGGCCGAAACCCCTCGAAGATCATCTGGTCGGCATAGCGCGCGGCCTTGCGCCGGTCATCCACGCTGCGCACGGCCCAGGTGAGCAGCGGTAGGCGCAAGACGCTGCGCGCGACCGCCGGCAACAGCGCCGGCAGGTCGCGCACCGCGTAAGCGATGAATTGCGGTCGCGCGGACACCATCTGTGGGAAGAACATTATCGCGCGCTTGGGCGCGGCCGCGACCTCGCCCCACCCGTACTTTTCCACGACCATGCCGCGCGGAAGCTGCGGCGCGATGGTGCGCAGATCCGCGATCTGCGCCGGATCGAACGACATCACCGCGGCCGGGCCGCGATAGCCCGACAGCACGCTGGCGACGCGGCTGACGAGCCGCCGATCGCCATCGAACCGGCTCTTCATTTCGATCAGCAACGTGGTGCGGCCGGCGACCAGGTCGCACAATTCGCCGAGCGTGATCATGCGGTCGCCGGTCGCCTTGAAGGCAACGCGCTTGAGTTCCGCCGCCGTCGTCGCGTCGAGGCGGCCGCTGCCTTCGGTCAGCCGGCCGAGCGCGTCGTCGTGGTGCACCATTGCCTCGCCGTCGGCGCTGATCTGCAGATCGCATTCGATGCCGTAGCGCGCCGCGATCGCGGCGGCGAATGCCGAGGGTGTGTTCTCGATGACGCTTTTTTGATCATGCAGCCCTCGGTGCGCCACCGGCCGTGCGATCAGCCAATCGAGATCGGGCATGGAGGCGCGTCAGCCGACCTCGAAAATGCCCTCGACCTCGACCGCGGCGTCTCCCGGCAGCACGGCGACGCCGACCGTCGTCCGCGCGTGCCGGCCCTTGTCGCCAAGCGCCGCGACCATGAGGTCGGAGGCGCCGTTCATCACCTTGGGGCCGTCGAGAAAGCCGGGATCGGAATTGATGAAGCCGCCCAAGCGGACCACCTGCTTGATCTTGTCGAGATCGCCGAGCGCCGCCTTGACCTGCGCCAACACGTTGACCGCGCAGGCGCGTGCCGCTTTTTGGCCGTCCTCGAGGGATACGCCATTGCCGAGCTTGCCCTTGGCGACGAGCTTGCCGCCCGCGTCGAGGCAGATCTGACCCGAAACGAACAGCAGTGCGCCGACGCGGACGAAAGGGATGTAGTTGGCGACGGGGCTTGCGGGCGTGGGGAGCGCAATTCCGAGTTCCGCGAGCTTTTTTTCAACCGTTCCGGCCATGAAATCCTCCTGCTGCGCTTTAAGGCGGGGTGCGTTGTCTTCGCCGATTGGGCCTTGTCATGCAAGCCACGGACAAGCGCGTTCCGGGAGCATGGTTGCAGGAGGCGGGCCGCATCCCTATGTTGCGCCGCAATCGGGCGGCGCGGAGGCAAATTGCGATGACGATCCTCGGCAGGTCTGCGCTCGGCACGGTCATCGTGGCGGCGGCGCTCGCGTTGGTCGGTTTGGGCGTACGGCACGCAACCGCATTGCCGCCGGGGGGCGAGCTTGCATCCCACCGCGCGATCTACGAACTCAAGCTCGCGCAAACGCGGGGCAATTCCGCGGTCGCCGCGCGTGGGCGTATCCTCTACGATTTCTCCGGCAATGCCTGCGAGGGTTATGCCCTGCAATTCCGCCAGGTGTCGGAACTCGACAACGGCGAGGGCAAGGTCACGCTCAGCGACCTGCGTTCGACCACCTGGGAAGACGGCGCGGCCAAGAAGTTCATCTTCAAATCGCAGAACTATCTCAATGAGACGCTGCTCGATTCCGTCGATGGGGAAGCCGAACGCCAGCGCGACAAGGTCGCGGTTACCCTCAACCAGCCGGCGGCCAAGACGTTCGACCTCGAGGTGGGCATGGTGTTTCCGACCGAGCACATGCGGCGGATCATCGCGGCCGCGCGCGAAGGCAAAAACATTCTGGAGCTTCCCGTCTACGACGGCTCGGAGAAGGGTGAGAAAGTCTACGACACGCTCACCGTCATCGGTGCCGAGATCGCGCCCAACGAGCGCGTCCCGAACGATGCTGCCGCGGGCAAACAGGCGCTTGCCGGCCTCAAGCGATGGCCGGTCACGGTGAGCTATTTCGACAAAACGGCGCGAAGCAGCGACCAGGCGCCGGTCTACGCCATCAAGTTCGAGGTCTACGAGAACGGCGTGTCGCGCGCGCTGATGCTCGATTACAACGATTTCGCCATCAGCGGCGAGCTCATCGCGATCGAGCTTCGCGACACCGCGCCGTGCAAGTGACGGTCCGTCATCGGATGCTCGCCAGGGCGCGATCGTAATACGACAGATCGAGATATTTCTCGGATGGCGGCGGACTGCCGCCCCATTGTCCTTCGATCTCCGCGCGCAGCTTGAGCACGTTCTTGAAGCCGTCCATGTCCAATTTCGCGTCCTTGGCGATGCCCTCGGCCGGATCGGTCGCCACCGCGTAGGATTGCGCCGCGACCTGCGGCGCGAGCTTGAGACGATCGGCGAGCAGCGCGATGGCTTCCGCCTTGTTGGCGGGGTCGAGCGCCCAGCGGCGGCCTTCGATACAGGCGCTGATATAGCGCACGAGCGTGTCGCTGTTGGCCTTCGCCCATTCGCGCATGACGAACGCGCCGTCGGACTGATAGGCGCCGACCGCCTTCGCCGCCGCGCCCATGTCCTTCAATCCGGCGTCGCTGGCGCGGAACGTAAACGGCGGATTGAGCACGCCGGCGGCGGCATTCGCTTTGTCTTTGGTCATGGCCTCGAGCCGCGCCGTCGTGCCTCCGACCGGCTTGACCACGTAGTCGCCTTTGTTGAGGCCGTTGTCCTTGAGCACCTTGTAGAGCAGCAAGGCAAACGCGGTATTGGGGGCGTCGACCACGACCGTCTTGCCGCGGAGTTCGGCGTAGGCGTTGATCTCCGGCTGGACGAAGATGCGGTTGAAGCCGTTGTCGCCGCCGGTCACGATGGCGACGTCCGCCTTGGCGAGTTCGACCATCGCCACCGCGTTGTCGACCGCGGCGTGCGCGATCTGATGATCGCCTTTGGCGAGCCCGTTGCGCAGCACGTCGGAGTTGGGCGTATACAATAGCTCGATCGCGAGGCCGTGCTTGGCGAACAGATTTTTGTGTTGGGCCGCGTAGATCGACAAGTTGGACAGGCCCGGGAAGACCATCACCTTGAGCTGGGTCTGGGCGGTCGCTGCGCTCATCGCCCCCAACATTATCGCGCAGGCCAGCATGCCGACCATCGAATTGCGCATCGCCAGCATCGTCATTGCAAATCCTCCCGGCTCGTTATGGATGCCACCTCGAGCCGAAGTCTAACACCGGCCGCGGCGCATTCGTCCAGCGCCTTGGCTCATTCGTCCTCGTTGTCGCCGTCGAGCGCAAGCCCTTTGATGACGGCTTCATCGCCGAAGCGTTCGCGCAGCCGGTCGATCGCCTGCTCGGCCTCGGCGCTGCGACGGTCGATGAGGTCGGCGAAATCAGCCCCGTCGGCGTCGCAGAGCGCCGAGAGGCCGATGCCGATCAGGCGGAACATCGTGCCGTCGGTTTCGCGCGCGAGGAGGTCGCGCCCGGCGGCGAAAATCCGCCCGGCGAGCTGGGTCGGGTGACTGAGCGACTGCGCCCGGGTGCGGATGCGGAAATCGGCGGTTTTGAGCTTGAGCGTCACGGTCGAGCCGGCGAGCGCATTGGTCTTGAGCCGGGCGGAGACTTTTTCGGCGAGGCGCCACAGCCGCAGCTCCAGTGGGCGGAAGTCGGCGATGTCGCGGTCGAAGGTGGTTTCCGCCGAAATGCTCTTAGCCTCGCGCTCGGCCCTGACCGGCCGGTCGTCGAGACCGCGGGCGAGGCGCGCGAGTCTGGCGCCCTCGACGCCGTAGCGCCGCCGCAATTCGCTCTCGCTGGCGCGCTGCAGGTCCCCGATGGTGCGCAGGCCGTCGCGCGCCAGGCGTTGCTGCGACATCTTTCCGACGCCGAAGATCAGCGTCACCGGCTTCGGCGCCAGGAACGCGGCCGCCTCGGTGCCGCCGAGCACCGCGAAGCCGCGCGGCTTGTCGAGATCGGAGGCGATCTTGGCGAGAAACTTGTTGCAGGAGAGCCCGATCGACACGGTGATGCCGAGCGACGTCTCGACCTCGCCGGCGAAACTAGCGAGCGCCTTGGCGGGCGACATCCCATGCAGCCGCGCGGTGCCGGACAGATCCATGAACGCCTCGTCGATCGACACCGGCTCGACCAGCGGCGTGAGCTTGAACATGAGCTCGCGCACTTGGCGTCCCACGCGCGCGTATTTTTCCATGTCCGGCCGAACGACGCTGGCGTGCGGGCACAGCCGCCGCGCCTCGAACATGGGCATCGCCGATCGCACGCCGAACGTGCGTGCGACGTAGCAGGCGGTGAGCACGACGCCGCGCTGGCGGCCGCCGACGATCACCGGCTTGTCGGAGAGCGACGGGTCGTCGCGTTTCTCGATGGTGGCATAGAAGGCGTCGCAATCGACATGCGCGATCGCGAGCGCGTCGAGATCGCCATGGCGCAGCACCCGCGGCGAGCAGCAGGCGGAGCAGCGCCCGGCTCGCTCCGGCACGTCGCGGCGGCAATCGCGGCAGAAGCCGGGCATGGATCTCTCGCACGTTGCGCCGTCGCTCACAGCCGTCCGAGCGACTCGATCATGGCGGGTCGCGCTCCCAACTATCGCCCGGCCATGGTAGCACGCGCCTTTATGACCTCGCCGGGGTCGATCGCGTTTTCCGCCGCAAACGCAAGCAGCAACGGTTCATCGGCCGCGAGGTGATCGAGCACGCCGAGGAGGAATTGCGGCTCACGCGCGGCCGCGCGGATCGAATCGGGACCGATTCCGGTCATGGCCAGGAAGCGGCCGAGCCGCTCCGGCTCACCGGCGATGAAGCCGAGCGCGGCGATGGCGAGATCTTCGGCCGCCGCTTGCGCATCCTGACGGCTTGCCGGCCGGCGTCGCTTCGTCATCGCAATCTCCGCAAAGTCGCGCCCGGCGGCAGGCCGGCAAGCAAACCTCCGTTGCAGGCTGCGATCAAGGGCGGCGCCGGCTCACCTCGTCGGCAGGCGTAAAATCAAGTCCCTCGACGCAAGGGCAAGATGTCGGCTAGGTGAGGGGACTTCGATTTGTTCGAGGAGGCGACGATGCGTCGGAGCCGTCTATCCCTTGCCGGATTGAGCATTCTTTTCGCATTGGGGCTGGCGCTGTGGGAAGTGTACTTCTTTTGGTTCGCAGGATCGTTGGGCCTGGAAGCGCCGCTGGGCGTGTTCACGCCGGACCGACTCGGCTTCAACATGGCGTGGCTCGCCGCGATCTATCTCACGTTTCAGCTCACCTCGATTCCCTTCGCGTTGCCGTCGGCGACCGGTCGCTTCATCGGCGTGGTGGACGGCATGGCCTCGCTGGTGCCGCTCGCTGTGGTGCTGATCGCCGTGTTCGGTAAGCCGCACTTGATCGGCGCCTGGCCGCGCTGGGAGGCGGCGTTCCTGCTCATCTTCATTACCCTGGTCGACCTGTTCGGCGGATACACGTTCAACATCGCGCTCAGCCGCCGCACCATGGATGTCGGCGCGGTCGGGTCGGCCTGACATGGGCCGCGGCCGCCTGTTTGCGTTTCCGTAACGTCTCGGCACTAGTGTCCCGATTCCGAAGTTCGCAAGACCTTGCAGCACGCTCTTGTGCGAACTTCGGAATCTAAGGGACACTAGCAAACTTATGACTCTAGTGTGGTTTTTGGATTTGAAGTTCCTATGCGAGCTTGCTGCATCCTCGTAGGAACTTCAAATCCACCACACTAGTATCCACTCCCGTTGATGCCTGAGTCGCAAGTCTCGGAACCAGCGACGACGCGGCAGGTGACTCGGATCGCCGGGAACAGCGTCGATTTCGGAAGGTCGGCCATGTCGAAGACCGTGATGATCGTGGAGGACAACGAGCTCAACATGAAGCTCTTCCACGATCTGCTGGAGGCTCACGGCTACAATACCGTCGGCACGCGCAACGGCATCGAGGCGCTCGATCTCGCCCGCAAGCACCATCCCGACTTGATCTTGATGGACATTCAGCTGCCGGAAGTCTCCGGACTCGAAGTGACCAAGTGGCTCAAGGAAGACGCCGAGCTCAAGGCCATTCCGGTGGTCGCGGTGACTGCGTTTGCGATGAAGGGCGACGAGGAGCGCATCCGCGAAGGCGGCTGCGAGGCCTATTTGTCGAAGCCGATTTCGGTGGCCAAATTCATCGAAACCATTCGCCGCTTTCTCGGCTCGGCTTGAAGCAGAGGCGCCGAGAGCCCGAGAGCCGCAGCGTGCATTTTCGGCCCGGAACGCCCCGAGAGCGAAAGCCACGGTCAATCCTGGCCGTTTAGGTTGACGAAATTCTCTTCTTTATCCACAACCTAATTTGTTGATTTCCGAGGCAGTTGCGCTACTTTGCCCGAGGCGGTGGAAAGCGACTCTTGGCCCGGTCAGGTCCGGGGCGCGGGCGCATGCCCCATCGCCTATCGCATTGATAACCCTGCGGAATGCTCAGGTCCGCCGCATCTCCTGGGTCCGTGGGGTTCGGCCGGTTCGGGGGCGGTACGAGTGGCCTCCTCATGACGCCGCTCCCGACCGGCCACCTTTGTCGCGGCCTCGGCCAGCGGCTAATTCACAGCCAAATTACGCAAAATACGGAAGGACGTGCGCCGCGCGGTCGCCGCGGCGCGCCCTCACTTGATCTTGGACTCGCGGAATTCGACGTGCTTCTTGGCGACCGGATCGTATTTCTTCTTCACCAGCTTGTCGGTCATGGTGCGCGAGTTCTTGCGCGTCACGTAATAGAAACCGGTATCGGCGCTGGAAACGAGCTTCACTTTGATGGTGGTGGCCTTCGCCATGGCGAGCCTCGATCGCGTTGATGCGCGCGCAACCTAGCCGCCGGCGGGCCAATGTCAATGCGCACGGAATGCATCACAACATGTCGCGCCGGAAGCGCCCGCGCGGCATGCTGTAGAACGGAACCGGCAGCTCGTGGGCGAAGCCGTCGGCGATGCGCGCGTCGAGCTCTTCCAGCATCACGCCCGTCACCGCCGGCATGTCGAGCTGTTTGGCGTCCTTCAGCGGCATCCACACGAGTTCCACCAGCTCGGCGTCGGGACCGATCACGCCGTCGATGCGCTGCGCGATCGCGCTCGCATCCATGGTGAAGAAGCGCGCGTCGAACCGGCGCGGCCGGCCCGGCGGGGTGATGGCGCGGCCGATGAAGTGCAATGCGCCGAGATCGGGAAGGATATTCGCCGCGGCGAACGCGATCCACGGCCCGCGCGGGACCTTTGTCGTGGCGCGGCCGCGCACGCCGAGGAGGAGGCCGGTCTCCTCGAACGTCTCGCGGATGGCGGCGAGCGCGAACGCGCGTGCCTTGGCCGCGCTCGGGCGCTGCAGCCGCTTCATCAGGTGCGCTTCGGTCGAAGGATCGAGCGGTCGTGCCGCCGGCATGTTCCGATCGGCCGGATCGACGCGGCCGCCGGGAAAGACGAATTTCCCCGGCATGAATTTGTGACCGTGATGGCGTTTGCCGAGCAGGACCTTGGGCACGCGGCCGTCGCGGTCGACCAGAATCAGCGTCGCCGCATCCTTGGGGCGCACATAGGGGGAGGTGAGGTCGCGCTCGACCTCGTTCATCCGCTTGACGAAGCGCTCCATGCGCTCGATGCGGTCCGCGAGGACGTCGCTCATCGCTTCCTCACCCGCTCGCGTTGCGCGCGGCGCTGCTCGTGGACGGGGCGCTCGCGCGTCCGCCGCCGGCGCGCGCCGTTAGGGCGGCCTTCGGAGAGGAGTTCGAATCGCAGCGCGCCCGCGACCGGCGCGGCCTCGACGAGCCGCACCGTGACGCGATCGCCGAGGCGGTGCGTCTCGCCGCTGCGAGCGCCGATGAGGGCATGGCGGTCCTCGTGGTAGCGGAAATAATCGGCGCCGATGGTGCGCGCCGGAATGAATCCGTCGGCGCCGGTATCGTCGAGCTTGACGAACAGGCCGGCGCGGGTGGCGCCCGAGATGTGGCCCTCGAAGGTCGCGCCGATGCGGTCGGCGAGGAAATGGGCGAGCAGGCGGTCGAAGGTCTCGCGTTCGGCTTTCATGGCGCGGCGCTCGGCGGCCGAGATTTGTGCGCCGATCTCGCCGAGCGCGGCGACGTCCTGCGTCGGTGGCAGTCCGCCGTCGCTGAGCTGCAAGGCGCGGATGAGGCCGCGGTGGACGACGAGGTCGGCGTAACGGCGGATCGGCGAGGTGAAATGGGCGTAGCGGCGCAGGTTGAGGCCGAAATGCCCGTAGTTCTCGGCGGCATATTCGGCCTGCGCCTGCGTGCGCAGCACCACCTCGTTGACGAGCTTTTCGACGTCGCGGCCCTTCACCCGCGCGAGAATGCGGTTGAATTGCTCGGCCCGCAGCGCGCCGGCCTTGGGCAGCGAGATGTCGAGGCTTTGCAGGAACTCGCGCAGCGCGTTCACGCGCTCGGGATCGGGCTCGTCGTGCACGCGATAGATCAGCGGCATACGCGCGCGCTCCAGCGTCTCCGCGGCCGCCACATTGGCGAGGATCATGAATTCCTCGATCAGCCGGTGCGCGTCGAGGCGCTCCGGGGTCATCACGCGATCGACGGTATTGTGGGCGGTGAGAACGATCTTGCGTTCGGGAAGGTCGAGATCGAGCGGCGCGCGCGCGTCGCGGGCGCGCTTGACCGCGCGATAGGCGCAGTAGAGCGGCTCGAGAACGGACGCCAGCAGCGGCCCGGTGGTTTCATCGGGCCACCCGTCGACGGCGGCCTGCGCCTGCGCATAATTGAGCCTCGCCGCCGAGCGCATGAGCACGCGATGGAAGCTGTGGGAGCGCTTGCGGCCGTCGGCGCCGACGACCAGACGCACCGCCAACGCGGCGCGATCCTCGACGGGCCTGAGCGAGCACAGATCGTTGGAGATGCGCTCCGGCAGCATCGGCACGACGCGGTCGGGGAAATAGACCGAATTGCCGCGCAGCAGCGCCTCGCGGTCGAGCGCGGAGCCGGGCCGCACGTAATGGGCGACGTCGGCGATGGCGACGCTGATCACGAAGCCGCCGGCGTTGGCGGGATCGTCATCGCGCGCGGCGTATACGGCGTCGTCGTGGTCCTTGGCGTCGGCCGGATCGATGGTGACGAGCGGAAGCGAGCGCCAATCCTCGCGCCCGGCAAGCCGTGCCGGCTTGGCGGCGTTCGCCTCCGCCGTCACAGCGGCCGGAAACACGTGGGGGATCGAATGGGCGTGGATGGCGATCAGGCTGACCGCGCGTTCGGTCGCGAGCGAGCCGAGCTTTTCCGTCACGCGCGCGCTGGCGAGCCCGTAGCCGCTTCGGCGCGAGGCGACCTCGACCGCGACCAGGTCGCCATCGCGGGCGTCTGCGCCGGCGCCCGCTGGGATCGAAAGCTCGTGGCCGAGTTGTTTCTTGTCGATCGGCGCGAGCCGCCCGCCGCCGCCGGGCGCCGCGCGGTAAATGCCGAGCACGCGCTGCCGGGCCCGGTCGATGAGCTTGATGACGCGCCCGCTGTGGCGGATCGGATCGTCCTTTTCGCCGCTCTCCTCGACCCGCAGCAAGGCACGGTCGCCGATGCCGGCGACCTCGCTCGGCCGCGCGTGGCGCGCAATGCGCACACGGATCCGGGGAGCGGCGCCGTGCTCGGCCTCGTCCCACTCCGTCGGCAGCGCGATCAGCTCCCCGTCGGCATCGCGCGCGGTGATGTCGGCGAGCACGACGGGGGGCAAGGTGCCCGGATGATGCAGCTTCTTGCGGCGGCGCTCGATGCGGCCTTCGTCGGCGAGTTCGCGCAGCATGCGCTTGAGCGTGGCGCGATCGGCGTTCTTCAGGCCGAACGCGCGCGCGATCTCGCGGGTGCCGATCTTGCCGGACTGCTGGCCGATGAAGACGAGGAGGTCGTCTTTGGAGGGAAGGGAAGGTTTGGTATGGGCAGGTGTCACGAAAATAAAATCCGCGAGCAAGACTCGCTTATGGGTTGGCATATGGGCATGGCCGACGGCTTTCGCCAGTCGGACGTTGGAGGCATTGGATTCGTAGGCTGGGCAAAATCGTTTGCTGAAAGATGACGGCTCGCATTAACGCCCCGGGCGCAATGCCCACCCTACGGGTCTCAGATCACTGATCCCCGCTTTTGCGCGGCGGTTCCTTGGACGCCCGCGCGGGCGGCTTGCCTTTGGCGGCGGCCTTCGGTTTTGACGCTGCTTTGGGCGCGGCAGCGCGTGGCTTGGCGGCGGGCTTCTTGCCGCCGCGCGCGCTTCTTGCCTCGATAAGGCCGACCGCCTCCTCCAGCGTGATCGTCTCCGGGGTCAGGTGGGACGGCAGCGTGGCGTTGACGCCGTCGTGGTTGGCATAGGGCCCGTAACGTCCGTTCTTCACCACGATGGGACCGCCCTTGTCGGGATGATCGCCGAGCGCGCGGCCGGGATCGGCGCCGCGGCGGCCCCCCTTTTGCGCCCGCTTGGCGCGCTTCTCTTCGATCAGCGTCACGGCGCGGTTGAGCCCGACGGTGAGCACGTCGTCGCCCGTCGTCAGATTGGCGTAGGTCTTGCCGTGCTGCACGTAGGGCCCGAAGCGACCGACGCCGGCAACGATCGGCTCGCCGTCGTCGGGATGCCTGCCGATCTCGCGCGGGAGCGAAAGCAGCCCGAGCGCGCGGTCGAGATCGACGTCGTCGGTGGAGAGGCCTTTCGGCAGGCCGGCGCGCTTGGGCTTTTCGCCCTCGGTTGCTTCGCCGAGCTGGATGTACGGCCCGAAGCGGCCCGAGCGCAGCGTCACTTCGAGGCCACTTGCCGGGTCCTCGCCGAGCTTCTTCATGCCGCCGTCGGGCCCGCCGTTGGCGCCGTTGCCGGGCGCGAGCTGGCGCGTATAGCGGCATTCGGGATAATTGGTGCAGCCGATGAAACCGCCGAACTTGCCGAGCTTGAGCGAGAGCCGGCCGGTTTCGCAACTGGGGCATTTGCGTGGGTCGGCGCCGTCCGCGCGCGGCGGAAACAGATGCGGCGCCAGCAACTCGTCGAGCGCGTCGATGACCTGGGCGACGCGCAGCTCCTTGATGTCGCCCACGGCGGCGGTGAACTCGCGCCAGAAATCCCGCAGCAGGTCGCGCCAAGCCATCTCGTTGTTGGAGATGCGGTCGAGCTGCTCCTCGAGGCCGGCGGTGAAATCGTATTCCACGTAGCGGGCGAAGAAGCTTTCGAGGAACGCGGTCAGCACCCGCCCCTTGTCCTCGGGAAGGAGCCGTTTCTTCTCGATGCGCACGTAGCCGCGGTCCCTGAGTACCTGCAGGATCGAGGCGTAAGTCGAGGGCCGGCCGATGCCGAGCTCCTCCATGCGCTTGACCAGCGATGCTTCCGAGTAGCGCGGCGGCGGCTCGGTGAAATGCTGGCCGGCGTCGATCTTGCGCTTGGCGAGGCGCTCTCCGGCGCTCATCTCGGGGAGACGGCGGCCCTCCTCGTCGGCCACGATGTCGTCCTCGCCCTCCTGATAGAGCGTCAGAAAGCCGTCGAACTTCACCACCGTCCCGGTCGCGCGCAGATCGATGCCGCGCCCCGCGGCGTTGGCGGTGATATCCGCGGTGGTGCGCTCGAGCTCGGCGGATTCCATCTGGCTCGCGACCATGCGCAGCCAAATCAGTTCGTAGAGCCTCGCCTGGTCGTGATCGAGGAACGATTTCATCTCCCGCGGGCGGCGCGCGACCTCGGTCGGCCGGATCGCCTCGTGCGCCTCTTGCGCGTTTTTTGTCTTGGTCTGGTACTGGCGCGCCGACGGCGGCACGTAGCTCTTGCCGTAGTCGGCGCCGATCAGGCGGCGGGCGGCGGCAAGCGCCTCTTCCGCAACGTCGACGCCGTCGGTGCGCATATAGGTAATGAGGCCGATGGTCTCGCCGTCGACCTCGACGCCTTCGTAGAGCCGCTGCGCGACGCGCATGGTGTGCGCGGGCGCAAAGCCGAGCTTGCGGCTTGCTTCCTGCTGCAGCGTCGAGGTGGTGAACGGCGCCGGCGGATTGCGCTTGGCGGGCTTGGCCTCGACGTTGGCCACCGTGAACGCGGCGCTCTCCAATGCCGCCTTGAACGCCTCGGCCTCGGCGGGAGTGCCGATGTCGAGCCGCTGGATTTTCTGGCCGTCGGCGCCGACGAGGCGCGCCTCGAATTCCTCTCCCCGCGGCGTCGCCAGCGTCGCCACCAACGACCAGTATTCGCGCGGGACGAATTTCTCGATCTCGAGCTCGCGGTCGCAGACCAGCCGCAGCGCCACCGACTGCACCCGGCCGGCCGAGCGCGCGCCGGGGAGCTTGCGCCACAGCACCGGCGAGAGCGTGAACCCCACGAGGTAGTCGAGTGCGCGGCGGGCGAGATAGGCGTCGACCAGGGCGCCATCGATCTTGCGCGGATGCTTCATCGCGTCGAGCACCGCCTGCTTGGTGATGGCGTTGAACACCACCCGCTCGACCGCGTGCGTCTTGAGCGCGTGCTTCTCCTTCAACGCTTCGAGCACGTGCCAGGAAATCGCCTCGCCCTCGCGATCGGGGTCGGTGGCGAGGATCAGCTTGTTGGCCCCTTTCAGGGCGCGGGCAATGTCGTTGAGGCGCTTTTGGGACTTGTCGTCGACCTCCCAGATCATGCGGAAATTGTGCTCTGGGTCGACCGAGCCGTCTTTGGCAGGGAGGTCGCGGACGTGCCCGAACGAGGCCAATACCTCGTAGCCGGAGCCAAGGTAGCGATTGATCGTTTTCGCCTTGGCCGGAGACTCGACAACTACGATGTTCATGCAATTCCAATAAGTTAGAGAAAGACGCAGGGCGCCGGCAGGACGGAATCGGGCGCCCTTGTCGCGGCGAAAGATGGGGATGTCAACCCTCCCTGTCAAACCAAGGGGTCGTGTTCGGTGGCGCGCCAAGGCCGGCGACAGCGGCTCAGCGGAGCCCAAAGCCCGTGTGTCGGTCGGAAGTTTTCTTAAGCCGGATAAACAGCTTGGGGGAAGACAACGAGATTATGGATCAGGAGAGGGCGACGACACTCGGTCGCACGATTAACGACGACCTTCGACAAGAGCGCGCGCGATCGTCGCGCCGCGGGAGTTGCTGGAAAGTCACACTTGAAGGATTTCCATCCAGACCGATAGCAGAAGTCCCAATTCCACCGCCCTCGGCGCCGACAGTTCCAGCTTCGAACCCACAGCGCGTGGGTTGATCCGGGGGGATTGGGCTATGTGGATCATCTGGTACATCGGCATGATGGCATCGCTGCGGGCCATGGGACTTGCGCCCGACGTGGTGCCGGTCAGGATCGACGAAGATCACACGCCTTACGGCGACGTCTGAGTTGAACCAAGCTGCCACCGTACTCTGCGGGGCCCCCAGGCGCTGAAATTCCGGCGCCCGCGTTCGCTTAAAGCAGCGACACCAGGGCGCCGCCGTGGCGCTCCAGCCGTCCCGCCAGTTCGAGTTCGAGCAAAACCACGCGCACGATCGCGGGCGAACTTCCGGACAACCGAACGAGATCGTCGATCGGCACCGGCGTCGGTCCGAGCAGTTCGACGATGCGCGCGCGCTCGCCGGCGTCCGGCTCGGCGCCCGGCGCCGGCGCTTCCGGCTCCTCGGCCCGAAATTCAACCGGCTTGCCGAGGATCGGGCGCAGCACCGCGATCACGTCGGCGGCATCAGTCACCAGCGTCGCGCCCTGTTTGATGAGATCGTTGGTGCCTTCCGCGCGCGGGTCGAGTGGCGAGCCCGGCACCGCGAACACCTCGCGGCCCTGTTCGAGCGCGAAGCGCGCGGTGATCAGCGAGCCCGAGCGCTTGGCAGCCTCCACCACCACGATGCCGGCGCACAGCCCGGAAATGAGGCGGTTGCGGCGGGGGAAATCGCGCGCGCGGGGCTCGTGGCCGAACGGCATTTCCGAGACCAAGGCGCCTTGCGCCAGGATGGCGTCGGCAAGCTCGGCGTGTTCGCGCGGATAGATATGGTCGTGGCCGCCGGCGAGCACGGCGATGGTGCCGCTGTCGAGGCTCGCGCGATGGCTGGCGGCGTCGATGCCGCGCGCCAGGCCGGAGACGACGGCAAAGCCCGCGGCGCCAAGATCGCGCGCCAGCCGCTCGGCGAAACGCAGGCCCGCGGCCGAGGCATTGCGCGCGCCGACGACGGCGACCGCCGGCAGACGCAGCGCGGCGGTTTTGCCGCGCACGGCAAGGAGCGGCGGGGCGTCGTCGATCATCTGCAGCCGGCGCGGATATTCCGGCTCTCCGAGCGCGACGAAAGCCACGCCGAGCCCTTGCGCCGCCTTGAGCTCGCGCTCGCCGTCGTGGCGGGAATGGACGCGGGCGGCGCGGCTCGCGCCGCCGCGGCGGGCAAGACCGGGGAGCGCCGCCAGCGCCGCGCGCGCGCCGCCGTAGTGGTTGACCAGCGCGCGGAAGGTGCGCGGGCCGACATTGTCGCTGCGGATGAGGCAAAGCCAGTCGAGCCGCTGCTCCTCGGTCAGCCGCACGCCGTCGCCGTCTTCGCCCACGGGATGATCCGCCTCGGATGGAGACCTTGCCCCGGCGTACTTCATGTCCGCATCGCGGGCAACTTTGCCGCAATTGAACGAGCGGCGATAACGGCGTAGCTTCGCGTCGCGCAGATGGCTGGGTGGACGATCTCAGGTGCCGTTTCGCGCGCTATGACTGCACGGTCTGCAAGCGCCTCGATGCGCAGAGGCGGACGGCCATGTGAGCTCCTTCACTCACGCGCGCTTGCGCCGGCTCTAGTATATGGGCGGGGTCGCGGCTCCATGGCGCGCCCAAGACGGGTCCAGCGACCTCTTCGAGCAGGAGTCTCGGATATGGTTCGTGCCCTTCTCTCCGGCATTTCGCTGTTGGTGGCTTGCGCTCCGGCGCTCGCGCAGCAAGGCGATCTCGCGGCGGACATGCTGCCCTCTCTGAGCGCCCCCTGGCTCGCCCATCTGGCGATCACGTTGATCGGCATGATGTTCGCCGTGCGCTTGGCGTTGGAGGCGTTCGCCCGACGTTCCGTGTCGCTCGCCGACATTCCGACGGTTCCTCGCTACCTGACGAGCCCGCAGCAGTACCGGCTCGGCAGCTGGATGTTCGTGATCTTCGCCTGCGGCTTTTTCTTGCTGCTCGTCTACGAGCACCGGCAGGTGGTCGAGGTCGCCGTCGTGTTTCAAAAGGAGCTGCCGCAGATCATCCACGACTGGCTTGAGGCGGCCAGAGGCGAGTCTCCCTCCTATTTGCTGATCATCGCCGGCATCGGGGCGATCTATCTCTATTTGCTGACCCGGGAGGCGCAATGGAACGTCTTGCTGATGATGCGCAACACGATCCAGAGTTGGATCAGCATCCCCGACCTCGCCAGGAAGATCGTTGCGCAGATCCAGCTGTCGTTGCACGTGCCTCCAGCGGCGATCGCCGAGCTGGTGGGCGGCTCGGCCGGACTGAGCGAGCAGGACTTTCGCAAGGACAGGAATACGCCCGATCGGCAATGGGCGGAAACCTGCTACATGAAGTGGTGGCTGACGCCGCGACAAGAAGCCGGCGAGGACGCGACCTTCTTCGCCGATGAGAGCTTCGGCTTCGAAAAGCTTCTGCGCGATTTCGACGAGACCTCCTTGGTGATGCGCAGCTGGCGATCGACCGGTGCCACCGACCCCGCGATCATCCAGCTCGCCAGGGGAGTGAAGGAGTTGCACAAGAATTTCTCCCGGCTGGTCGCGTGCTATTTGATCTATCGGAATGCGTCGAGGGAGGAATTGTGCGCGGAGGCGCGCGAGTTTGGCGTCGACGTGACCGTTCCGCCGCCTGAGAATCCGCTGCGCTATTGGATCGTGTACGTCATCGCGCTCATTGCGTCGGTCTATGTCGGCGTTTACGCTTCGGCCATCGCGTACGACTGGTTCAGCGGACAGGGCGTCAATATCGGCGACTATCCCGATCGGGCGCTCGCTTGGGCCATGTACTCGTTTGCCAATTACGGAGTGGCGATCATCGCGATCCTGCTGCTTCGGTTCGTGGCACGGTCCTTGGGAAACGGGCTGCATCAGTCGCATCTGATCATGTACTGCTGGACGTTCATGGTCGCGTTCGTGGCCGGCCCGTTCGGACTGGCGGTCGCCGTCCACTACTTCGGATCCGTGCCCAGATTCGCCGGCTGGTCGTTGTTGCAGGTGTTCTACGAGATGCTCAAATGGGGCTTGGCCCCGGCGCTGGTCGCCGTTTACATCTCGTATTACCTCGATCGGCAGACCGCCCGTGATCTGCCCGATATCGATCACTCGCGCGCGACGTTTGGCTGGCGGCTGCTCAATTGCTTCGGCTTCGCCGCGGTGTCCGTGTTCCTGCTCCTGCCGCCGCTGCTGTCGCTGAAGGTGGAGCAGCCCGATGCGAACTGGGATTCGGCCAAGCTGCGCTTCATCGCCACCGGAACGACGTTCTGCGTGGCCCTCGGGCTCGCGTTGGCGGCGCAATTCGCGCTCAGGAAAGGGACGCAAACCGCCGGTCCCATTCTCACGCCGCAGGTGAACGCGTAGCGCCGCGCCGCAGCCCGCGATCAGCCGTTGACGAGCCGCGCGAACCGGCGTCAGATTGCGTGGTGAAGCCTCAATTTGAGCAGCCGGAATGGAGAGGACGAAGATGAAGCTCTCGCTCGCCGTGCTCGCGCTCGCGTCCGCGGGCGTGTTGCTCTATCCCTCCGCGGGATTCGCTCAGCAACAAGGAGGAACGTCGGGGGTCTCCACGAACACGAGCAGCCAGCAAACTCAGCCATTTCAACCCTTTTTTCCTACTCCCAGTCCAACAATACGAATTACTGGAGCGCCCTCGGTTCAGCCTTCTCCGGGATTAAGACAAGAATGCACGCCCGTCGAACAAGACGTGGCCGGCCTCATCATCGGCCCGACCGACCTTTGCGACCGATAGGCGGTCAGACCAGTTCACAGGTATCCCGGGACGCTGGACTGCTGCCAAGTCTCACGCGCCGGAAGACGCGCCGATCTTGCCCTCGGTGCCGTTGACGAGGCGCGCGATGTTGGCGCGGTGCATGATCCACAGCAGCACGGTGAGTAACGCAAACAGCACCGTCTCCGGCCGATCGCCCATGAGCCACAGGGCGAATGGCGTCGCCGCGCTGGCAACGAGCGCCGCAAGCGAGGAGTAGCGGGTCAGCGCCGCGACCGCGAGCCAGATCAGGCAGAAGGCGATCGCCACCGGCCACGCCAGCGCCAGCAGCAGACCGATATAGGTGGCGACGCCCTTGCCGCCCCTAAAGCCGAGCCAAACCGGGAAGAGATGCCCGAGGAAGGCGCCGGCCGCGGCCGGCAGCGCGAGCTCGTGGGCGAAATAGCGATATTCGCCGCCGTAGTAGTAATAGACGAGCAGCACCGCGAGCGTGCCCTTGAGCGCATCGCCGATGAGCGTCGCCGCCGCGAGCCCCTTGCGGCCGGTGCGCAGCACGTTGGTCGCGCCGATATTGCCGGAGCCGATGGCGCGGATGTCGGCGGTGCCGGCGAGCCGCGTCAGGATCAATCCGAACGGAATCGAGCCGCAGAGATAGCCGAAAGCGAGCGCCGCGGCGTAGGCCGGCAACAGCGACGGGTAGAGCCATGGCGGCATGGACGCTCTCTACTTCCGCTCGTTGTCCGCGCGAAGGTTGTTCCGCGCGTCGCCGCGAAAGCCGGGACCCAGGCCTTTGCGCACTGGATTCCCGCTTGCGCGGGAATGAGCGGAATCCCGGCTCGCCTCAATGGAGGCACTGCCCGCACGCGAATCTTATTGACTCGCGTAACGAGAATCTTCCAACTTTCGGTATTCACCAAATTTGTGCTTGCAGCCCGCTACCGCCACGTGAGGGCGTCGGGTGGCGCCAAAACGTCTGCAAGCGCAAGTTGTGGGCGAGGGCTGGGGCCCAAGCGCGGGCTGGGCGGTGCTTCGTTACCTCTCGCCTTGTTTTTTCCCTGTTATTAACAGGGACGCGAGCAAGAACTGCTCCATGCCTCCTTTGGTTGTAGAGGGCGGCGCGGGCGCCAGCCTACACGTATTCGTATACGGTCCGGCCGGCGACGATGGTGCGCACCACGCGGCCTTCGAGCTTGGCCTCGTCGAAGGGCGTGTTCTTGCATTTCGACTTGAGTTCGGCGGGGTCGAGCACCCAGGGCACGTCGGGATCGAGCACGATCACGTCCGCGGGGCTGCCTTGCCGCAGCGTTCCGGCCGCAAGCCCCAAGATTTTCGCCGGCGCGCTCGACATCGCCTTGAGCAGGGTCATGAGCGAAAGGTCGCCCGAGTGCACGAGGCGCAGTCCCGCGGTGAGCATGGTCTCGAGCCCGATCGCGCCGGGCGATGCCTCGGCAAACGGCAGCCGCTTGGTCTCCACGTCCTGCGGATTGTGGTCGGACATGATGACATCGATCAGACCCGAGGCGAGCGCCGCCACCAACGCCGCGCGATCCTCTTCCGCGCGCAGCGGCGGGCTGAGCTTGAGGAAGGTGCGGTAGGGCCCGACGTCGATCTCGTTGAGGGTGAGGTGGTTGATGGACGCGGAGGCGGTGACGTTGAGGCCCTGATCCTTGGCGCGGCGCAGCACGTCGAGCGCCTCGGCGCAGGTGAGCGAGGCCGCGTGATAGCGGCTCTCGGTCAGCGCGACGAGCCGCATGTCGCGCTCGAGCATGATGGTCTCGGCCGCGGTCGGCACGCCGGTGAGCCCGAGCCGCGCGGCGAATTCGCCTTCGTTCATCACGCCTTCGCCGACGATGTCGGGATCTTCGGTGTGATGCACGACGAGCGCGTCGAAATCGCGCGCATAGGTCAGCGCGCGGCGCATCACCTGCGCGTTGGTCACGCTCTTGGCGCCATCGGTGAAGGCGACGGCGCCCGCTGCCTTGAGCAGGCCGATCTCGGCCATTTCCTCCCCGCGCAGGCCCTTGGTCAGCGCCGCCATAGGCTGCACGTGCACGATCGAAGTGTCGCGCGCCCGCCGCAGCACGAAATCGACGATGGCGGGATCGTCGATCGCGGGCGAGGTGTCGGGCTGTGACACGATGGTGGTGACGCCGCCGGCGGCGGCGGCCTGGCTCGCCGAGGCGATGGTTTCGCGATATTCCGCGCCGGGCTCGCCGATGAAGGCGCGCATGTCGACGAGGCCGGGCGCGACCAGCTTGCCCTTGCAGTCGATGACCTCGGTCGCCTCCGGCACGCCGGCGGCGCCGATGCCGCGCTTGGCCTCGCGGATCACGCCGTCGGCGATCAAAAGGTCGCCGTCGATGTCGAGATCGCGCGAGGGATCGAGGATGCGCGCGTTGGCGAGCAGGATCGGGCGGCGCTCGGTGGCCATCATCATGGCGCGCCCTCACGCCCGATCATGACGACCTCAGGCATTCGGCAGGTTCCGCGACAGCGCCTCGAGCACGGCCATGCGCACGGCGACCCCCATCTCCACCTGTTCGCGGATGAGCGACTGGGCGCCGTCGGCCACCGCCGTGTCGATCTCGACGCCGCGGTTCATCGGCCCCGGATGCATGACCAGCGCGTCCGGCTTGGCATAGGCGAGCTTCTTCTGATCGAGCCCGAAAAAATGGAAGTATTCCTGCGTCGAGGGCACGAACGAGCCGTTCATGCGCTCGCGCTGCAGGCGCAGCATCATGACGATGTCGGCGTCGCGCAGGCCCTCGCGCATGTCGCGCGTGGCCTCGACCCCGAAGCGCTCGATGCCCGCCGGCAGCAGGGTCGACGGCGCCACCACGCGCACCCGCGCGCCCAGGGCATTGAGCAGGATGATGTTCGAGCGCGCGACGCGCGAGTGCAGAATGTCGCCGCAGATGGCCACGATCAGCCGCTCGATGCGGCCCTTGTTGCGGCGGATGGTAAGCGCATCGAGCAGCGCCTGGGTCGGATGCTCGTGCGAGCCGTCGCCGGCATTGATCACCGAACAGTCGACCTTCTTGGCCAGGAGTTCGACCGCGCCGGAGGCGTGATGGCGCACCACGATGATGTCCGGGTGCATGGCGTTGAGCGTGATCGTGGTGTCGATCAGCGTCTCGCCCTTGCGCATGGAGGAGGAGCCGACCGACATGTTCATGACGTCGGCGCCGAGCCGTTTGCCCGCGAGCTCGAAGGAGGCCTGGGTGCGGGTCGAGACCTCGAAGAACAAGTTGATGAGTGTTCGCCCGCGCAGCGAAACCTGCTTCTTGTCGATCTGGCGGTTGAGGTCGACGAAGTGCTCAGCGAGATCGAGCAGCCCCAAAATCTCCTCGCGCGAAAGCCCTTCGATCCCCAACAGATCGCGCTGGTTGAGGACGAAGGTGGACTTTTGGGCGATGTTCATTAAAGCCGGTTCTATAGGCCCGGCGCTCGTCGGCCGCAAGGGAGCGGGGGCCGTGCCGGGCAAAGCGGCTGTGGATGTTTCGCAACCGGCGGCGGGCTGAACCGGGGGAGAATTCGCGTTATCATCTAGTTGATCGCTCATACCTCGGAATTGTCGTCCCCGCGCAAGCGGGGACCCATAACCACAGGCTCTGGAAGATGGGTCTCCGCTTTCGCGGAGACGACGACACGCAGTGATGGCGAGCCAGTCAGTTGGTTGGGCAGCAAGGGGCGCGCCCGACACCGGCGGCGGATGGAGCGGGCGATGCGCGTCGAGGAGGTGCTCAACCAGTCGCCGCCCTACGTGGACGTCGATCTTTACACCAGCGATCGGCCGCTGCAGAGCGCCGTCGCGGCCAACGGCGGCGAGCACGACGCGGCGGCGCTATCGGCGTTCGGCAAGCACTGGGGCACGGCCGAGATGTTCGACCTCGCGCGCGCGGCCAACGAGCATCCGCCCGAGCTGAAGGCGTTCGACGCCAGGGGCAATCGGCGCGACGTCGTTGAGTTTCACCCGGCCTACCATCATTTCATGGCGGAGAGCGTCGCTGCGGGCTTGGCGGCCTCGACCTGGCGCGAGGATGCAACGCCCGCGCCCGCCCCCGCGCAGGTGACGCGCGCCGCGCGCTTCTACATGGCGGCGCAGGTCGAGACCGGCCACCTCTGTCCCATCACCATGACGCACGCGGCGGTGGCGGCGTTCGCGGTCGAGCGGGCGCTGGTGGCCAAGTTCATGCCCAAGATCATGTCGCGCCGTTACGACCCACGTTTCCGACCGTGGTGGGAGAAGGGCGGCGTCACGCTCGGCATGGGCATGACCGAGAGGCAGGGCGGCACCGACGTGCGCACCAACACGACGCGTGCCGAGCCCGCGGCCGAGGGCTACGGGATCAGCGGCCACAAATGGTTCATGTCGGCGCCCATGTGCGACGCCTTTCTGGTGCTGGCGCAGGCGCAAGGAGGCCTCACCTGCTTTCTCATGCCGCGCTTTCGTCCCGACGGAACGGTCAACGGGCTCTATTTCCAGCGCCTCAAGGACAAGCTCGGCAACCGCCCCAATGCCTCCTCGGAGGTCGAGTTCGTGGACGCGTTCGCGTGGCGCGTGGGCGAGGAGGGCAGGGGCGTGCGCACCATCATCAATATGGTGCAGCTCACGCGGCTCGATTGCGCCATTGCGTCCGCCGGCCTCATGCGCATGGCGCTGGCGCAGGCGATCCACCACGCGCGCCACCGCACCGTGTTCCAAAAGCATCTTGTCGATCAGCCCATGATGCGGGTGGTGCTGGCGGACATGGCGCTCGAGGTGGAGGCCGCGACCGCGCTCACGCTGCGGCTCGCGCGCTCCTTCGATCTCGCCGAGGCCGATCCGCGCGAAGCCGCGCGCGCGCGGCTGCTGACGCCGGCGGTGAAATATTGGGTGTGCAAGCGCGCGCCCGGCTTGATCTGCGAGGCGATGGAGTGTCTTGGCGGCAACGGCTATGTCGAGGAGAGCATGTTGCCGCGTCTCTATCGCGAGGCGCCGGTCAACGCGATCTGGGAAGGCTCCGGCAACGTGATGTGCCTCGACGTGCTGCGGGCGCTCGGCCACGACGCGCGCGCGGCGCTGGCGGCGCTGGCCGAGGAGGCGGCCGATCTGCCGGATGCGCGCGCGGCGCTCGATTTCATCGCGCGCGCGGTTGCGGCGGAGGACGCCGAGGGCGAGGCGCGCGCCGCGGTCGATCGCCTCGCCCTGTTGGCGGCGGCGGCGGCGTTGCGGCAGAGCGCCCCCGAGGTCGCTACCCTGTTCGCGCGCACGCGGCTCGAGGACGGCCACGGCGCCATGTATGGAACGAGCCGCATCGCCCCCGACGAAGCGCGCCGGCTCATCGACCGCGCCTTGCCGTAGGCTCGAGTGAAGCGCGATCAGCCGTCGTTTTGGCACTGCATCAGCTCTATCTCGCCAAGTCAGCCGCCGGCCTTTCGGATGGATATTTGTATGACCCGAATCTGAGGACCAGGACGGCGAACGACAGTAGGAGAATTGCGCCCGTGATAATCAGTATATCCACGCCCGTGCGGTGCTCGGCGCCTACGATTTCGATCAGCACGCGGCCGAGAGCCGTGATTGCAACATAGATCAGGTATCGTACCGGGAGGCGTGTGGTCTTGAAATAGATGCCGACCATCGCTCCAATTTCAAGGTAGATGAACAACAGGAGAATGTCTCCGAGGCTCGCGTGGCCTCGGGCGGCCATGCCGATGAAAGCTGCAGCCCCTGACCAAACGGTCGTCGCCCCAATTGCGAATAAGGCCAGGTAATGAAATGCATCGACTAAGAACTCGCCGACCGCGTCGACCGTCTCTTTCATGCCCCGATGCAAGCTGCTCGTCGCAGTACCGAGCCGGCGCATTATTTCCAACATGGACCCCCTCCTCGTGTACTCGCTGACGCGTCTAGCTGGGTCGGCCGGCGTCACGCGATCGGCGCGAGCTTACCGTTTCGGCGGTCTTTATGCCTTGAGGTCGCGGCCCGCGGGCGAGTCACCCAGGCATTTCCATTTTCAGGACCGGTCTGCCTCGTTGCGCCTGCTGGTGTCCGGCTTGATGCCGGTGCCGGCGTGGGCCCGGAGAGCGCTCGCGTGCGATCGGCGTTACGCAGGCGCTGGCAATAGGTTTGTCGCCGTCGGCGGATCGAGAGTGCGCTCATTCGGCGAGCCATAATAATCCCAGAGCTTCTCGTGGCCGAGATAGACGAAGGGGCCGACCACGAAGGCGAAGGCTGACAGACCCACCGCTGTGGCTACGTCGCCGACCACCACGTAGTTCGTGGTGAAGTCCATCACCGTGGCGAGGGTGCGAAACGTGATGGTCTTGGCCAACGCCCGACTGACCGTCAATCCTTCCCCGTCGGCCGAGGGCGCCTGTCCGACCGGGAGGCGCACAGCGGCTCCCGCGGGGCCGAAATAGTTCCAGGCCGTTTCGTGAACAAGATAAAACACGGGACCGACGACAAGGTTGAACGTGGACAGACCCGCCGCGGTGGCGAGTTCGCCGATCACGATGTAGTTCGTGGTGAAGTCCAAGGTCGTGACGATGATCCGAAACGTGATGGTCTTGGCGATTGCCTGTTTAATCCCGAAGCGGGCAGGCGCGGCTGGCGGCGCCGCGAGGTCTTGCCGCTTCGCCCGAGGACCCTTGGGGGCGTTCCTCCGGCGGACGGTCGGGCCGAACAGCGGTCGCAGCAGGTGCTTCGGCGCCAGCACGACGGCACCGCCGATCAACATGCCTGGGATCAATGCCGCCTCGAACAGGGCGGCACCCGCAAGCACCGACAGTCCCACCGTCACATAAGATTTCATGGCGTCGTCCTCAGGTGGTGGAAGCCGCATCGAAGCGTGATGGAAGGACGCGGCTGCGCAAATTCAGATGCTGGTCGCGTCCGCGAAATCGGCCGGTCTCTCTGTGGGGTACTCTCGCCGGCCGCAGGCACGAACCTCGCCACTCGTCGTCATCATCGTAAAGGAGACCGCAAAGCCTGCAAGTGACACTTCTGAGACATCCCGGCACTTGTCCGCGCTTCGTCAGCGGCTTGATGTTCGGCGAGCCGCAACGAATGATCCTGGCACCGGGTTGAGGTTCGACACTCTCAATGCCGTGACGGCGCCAGCGCGCCGCGGGCGAGCCGGTCGAGCGCGCCCTGCAAAATGAACGCGGCGGCGTGCTGATCGATCACTCTCGCGCGGCGGGCGCGAGTGACATTGGCCGCGATCAGTTCGCGCTCCACCGCCGCGGTGGACAGCCGCTCGTCCCACAACGCGATCGGCAGCTCGGTCAAACGCGCGAGATTGCGGGCAAAGGCGCGCGTCGATTGCGCGCGCGGACCTTCGCTGCCGTCCATATTGATGGGAAGGCCGAGCACGAAGGCGGCGGCTTGCCGTTCGGCGGCAAGCGCGAGCAGCCGCGCGGCATCGGCGGAGAGATTCTTGCGCGCGATGGTTTCGACCGCGGTCGCGAGCCGCCGGTCGGGATCGCTTGCCGCAACTCCGATCGTCTTGGTGCCGAGGTCGAGGCCGATCAACGCCCCGCGGGCGGGCAGATGTACCGCTGCCTCGGCCAGGGGGAGGATCAGTGCCGGCATCGGCGATGGGTAACACGCGTCCCGCCCCGCGGCCAACGTGGAAGTCGCCATCGCGCTTGTGCCGAGGCGTTGTTCTATGATGCGTCGTCCACTCCAGCGGAGGAGGTCGTCATGGCCAAGGGGCCGGCCCGTGTCCGGCGTAAGCTCGTGGAATTCGACGAGGAGACGTGGCAGGCCTTGGACCTGCTCGGGCGCGACTCGATGAAGACGCTCCAGGAGCTTGCCGACGAGGCCTTTCGTGATCTGTTGCGCAAATACGACCGGCCGACCGACTTGAAGGCCGCGCTCAAGCAGAGCGCGCGATCCTCCGACGCGCCGCATGCGGTCGCACAGAAACGAAGTCGGGGACGACGCTAGCTGCGCCTCAGGTCGAGGGTGGCGGCGCGAAGAAGCAGCGGCCGCCCGCATGCGCCGCGAAGCGGCGGCCCATGCGGGCCACTAAGTAGAAGGCGGCGGTGCGAAAAAGCACCGCCTGCTGCCGTCGGGGCGCTTGCAGCGCCAGAATTCGCCGTCGGGCGAGGGCTGGGCTTCGGCGAATGGAACGGACTCGTACATCGACGGCCCGATGCCGGCGAGGGGGCCATGGATGATCACATAGCCTTCGCCGGTCATCATGACGCGCTCCTTCGGGACAACGAAGCAATCGCCCTCGCCGCAACACCATTCGCCGGCGGCGTTGCGATGGCCGCCGCGCGAGATCCAACTGTCGTGGGCTAACGTATCGGGAATGACGAGAGCGAGGCCGGCGAAGACAAGCGCGAACCGTGCAAGGCTTCCGAACATGGGTACGTCCCTTTCGTTGTCCCGGCCCGGCAGCCGATCAAATCACGCACACTCTCCTTGGTTCCCGGATAGAGCCGGTTGCAGACATGCACTCCGCACGCGGCTTTGTGGATAAACTCAACCGGGGGGGCGGGTGTGCGACCCCGTCGGCGAATCAACCCCTTGATTTGGAAGTATAAACCTAAATCGACGTTCGCGCACATCCCAAGATATTGCATTGCACCATTGCGCCCGGAACGCGGGCCGACGCGGCCGATGCCGCAGCGAGAAATCATTGCCAGCGCGACACTTACGGTAAGATGTGGCAAGCAATGGAGGACGTGATGAGAATAGTGTTGCTGGGGCTTGCGATGGTGCTCATGGCCGCTGGCGCGCCACGCGGAGCCGCCGGAGCGGAAATCAAGGTGCTCACCGCCGGCGCCTTCAAGCAGGTGCTGCTGGCGCTCGTCCCCGACTTCGAGCGGACGAGCGGCCACAAGGTGACGATCGAAAACGACACGGTCGGCGCGCTCACCAAGCGGATCGAGGGCGGCGAGGCGTTCGACCTCGCCGTGCTCACGCCCAAGGCGGTCGACGACCTCGCGAAGGAGGGCAAGTTCGCCGCCGGCAGCCGGGCAAATCTTGCGCGGGTCGGCGTCGGCGTCGTGGTCAAGGACGGCACGCCCAAGCCCGACATCGGCTCGGTCGCCGCCTTCAAGCAGGCGCTGCTCGCGGCCAAGTCCGTGGCTTATATCGATCCCGCCGCCGGCGGCTCGAGCGGCATCTACGTCGCCGGTCTGCTCGACAAGCTCGGGATCGCCGCCGAGGTGAAGCCCAAGGCCAAATTGATCCCGGGCGGCGCGGTGGCAGAGCACGTGGCCAAGGGCGAGGCGGAGCTCGGCATTCACCAGATCAGCGAAATCCTGCCGGTGAAAGGCGTCACGCTCGTGGGCCCGCTGCCGGCGGAGATCCAGAACTACACCGTCTATGCCGCCGGCGTCGGCGCCCACGCCAAAGAGAGCGACGCCGCCAAGGCCCTCATCAAGGCGCTGTCGGGCCCGGCCGCCGCCGAGGTGCTCAAGTCGAAGGGCATGGAGCCGGCGGGATCGTGATTCGGAATCCCGTTGATCCAACTCTTAATAGCTGTCGTCCCCGCGCATAGCGCGTCGAAGACGCGCGTAAACGCGCTTATGCTGGGGACCCATAACCACCGGCTCTGGAATATGGGTCTCCGCTTTCGCGGAGACGACGAACAACAATGATGGCGAGCCAATCAGCCGGATTTCGGTATGACGTCCTACCGATGAGCATCAAAGCGCTGTTCTTCGACGTGTTCGGCACGTTGGTCGACTTTCGCAGCGGCGTCGCACGCGAGGCTGAAACCATTCTCGGCGCCGCTGGACACAAGCTCGACTGGGGCGCCTTCGCCGATGCTTGGCGCAAGGAGTACCAGCCCGCCTTGGAGGACGTGCGTGCCGGCCGCAGGCCCTTCTGCAAGCTCGACGTGCTGCACCGGGAAAATCTCGATCGCATCCTGCCGCGCTTCGGAGTTTCGAATGTTGCGGAGGACGCGGCGCGCAATCTCAATCTCGCGTGGCATCGTCTTCCCGCGTGGCCCGACGTCGCGGCGGGCCTTGCGCGGCTCAAGCACCGGTTCCTGCTGGCGCCGGTCTCGAACGGCAACATCTCGCTGATGGTCGACCTCGCGCGCCGCAACAATTTTCCCTGGGACGCAATTCTGGGCGCGGAGATCGCCGGCGACTACAAGCCCAAGCCGAGCCTCTACCTCGGCGCCTGCGAGGCCTTCGACCTGCCGCCCGGCGACTGCATGATGGTCGCGGCGCATACCAACGATCTTCTGCACGCAGCCAAGTGCGGGCTGCGCACCGCGCACGTCGCGCGGCCGAACGAGCATGGGCCCGGCATCGGGGAAGCCGCTCCCCAGGCACCCGTCGACGTCGCGGCGGCGAGCCTCGACGATCTCGCCGCCAAGCTCGGCGCGTGAGGTCGGCGCGCGCCGCCAAGTGCCAAAAGCTCAAAGGGGCGCTGGCGGAACGGTTGCGCTTTGCCGCGGTTAGGGAATAGCGTCTCGACCCCTGCTGAGGAGCGACGGCATGGCCGATCCCGTCTCCCAGTTCGCCACCCGCATCGCCTACGGCGCGCGGCAGCTGCCGCGGGTCGCCTGGTACATCGGGCACGGCATGGTCATGCGGCGCCTGTCGCAAGCCGCGCGCGAGCGTGCGGGTGCAAGCACGCGGCCGCGCGCGCACACCCGCGCGAGCGTGCCCGACCGCCGACGCCTCTACGCCGACATGGCGGTGCTGTTCCGGCAGGACCTCGCCAACGTCGAGGCCGGCATCTATCCCTTGCCCGCGGATCACGACGGCACGTTGCCGGTCGTGCTCGGCCGCTCGCGCCTCTTCTTCGCGGATCTGCCGGATGTTCATCGCCGCCGCGAGAACGCAGAGTACCGGCAAGTGCTGACCGACGACACACGCGGCAGGCGGCCCGATTACTATCTGCGGAATTTCCACTTCCAATCGGGCGGCTGGCTGACCCAGGATTCGGCGCGGCGATACGACACGCAGGTCGAGGTGCTTTTCAACGGCTCGGCCAATGCGACGCGCCGACAAGCGCTGCTACCGCTGCACGAGGTCTTCGCCGGACGCGATCAGCGCCGGCTGCGGCTGCTCGACGTGGGCTGCGGCACCGGACGCTTTCTCGACGCATTCAAGCAGGCATGGCCGCGCCTGCCAGCGCTCGGAGTCGATCTGTCGGAGCCTTACGTCGCCGAGGCCAGGCGTCACTTGCAGCGGTGGTGCTGGCTTAATCTCATGGTCGCGAACGGCGAAGCGCTTCCCGTCAAGGATGAAAGCCAGGACGCGGTGACGAGCATCTTCATGTTCCATGAATTGCCGCCGAAGGTGCGCCGTATCGTGTTGCGCGAATTCGCCCGCGTGTTGAAGCCCGGCGGCCGTCTCGTCGTGGTGGACTCGCTGCAAATCGGCGACGAGCCCGATTACGACGGCATGCTCGAGCTCTTTCCGCAGAGCTATCACGAGCCCTACTACAGTAGCTATCTCAGGGAGGACTTCGGCAGCATCGCTGGAGATTGCGGCCTGACGCGCATCCGAGACGTGAACGCTTTCGTCTCCAAGGTGATGGTTTTCGACAAGCGATGAAAATCAGCAAGCTTCGTACTGCGCTGCGCCCGGGAAACGATCTGTTGTCGCCGTAAGTGGATGCGTTGCCGCGCTCAATACGGCCGCACCGTGCCCTTGACCGTGGTGCGCAGCATCAGCCGGCGCTCGCTCGAGGGGAAATCGGTGCGCGCGTGCGAGGAGCAGCGATTGTCCCAGAGCAGGAGATCGCCCACGCGCCAGACGTGCTCGTAGACGAACTCGCGCTTCTCCGAATGGTCGAACACGGCGTTGAGCAACGGCTCGCTTTCCGCCGGCGGCATGTCGAGGATGCCCATGGTCATCAGCCGATTGACGTAGACCGCCTTGCGGCCGGTGTCCTCGTGGGTGCGAAACACCGGATGGGTGCATTCGGCGAAGGCCACGGTGCCGCGGCTGTCGCCCTTTTGGGTCGATCCGTAGTTGTAGTGGTGCATGGCCTTGCGGCCTTCGAGCCGGTCGCGGATCGCCGGATCGAGCGTGTCATAGGCGGCGTAGCCGCTGGCGAACAGCGTGTTGCCGCCGGCGGAGGGAATTTCGACTGAATAAAGCAACGTCGCCTTGCTCGGCACCTCGGCGTGGATCATGTCGTGATGAAACATCATCTCCCCGTCGGGCAGGGCGCCGATCGGCTCGCCGTTCTCGCGGATGTTGGAGATCATCATGATTCCGGGCAGCAGGCTCGAATAGCCCTTGGGAAAATATTTCGGCGGCCGCGACAGCTCGCCGAGCTCGCCGAAATAGCCGGTCGCGCGGATCAGGTCTTCTTGCGACAGCTTCTGGCCGGGAAAGATGATGACGAGGTGATCGAGCCAAGCCTGATAGACGGCGCGGATCACGTCGTCGTCGGGCTTTTCGCGCAGGTCGAGCCCGCGGATTTCAGCGCCGATATGTTGGCTGAGCGGAACGACGTCGAACCTGGTTCGGGTCATCACCGTCATGGCGGTTCCTCCGCAACTATCGGGCGCCTCGAGCCGCGCTTTTCATTCCGCCGGGACCGGCGCCGGCGCGTGGTGCGCCGCCTTGCCGTGCTCGACCTCGCCGGTGGCCAAGGCGGCGAGGATCTTCACAACCAGCTCGCGCGCGGAGGCTGCGCTCAATTCGATCGCGACGCGCTCGCGCCCGCCGTCCGCTTCGCTGATGAAGTCGATGCCGAGCGCATGATCGAGCGGCGCGTGGAAGGGATGATCGTAGTAGACGTTGGCGGTGTCGATCCGCATCCAGCCGCTCGGCCCCTTGGCGCTGCCCAGGAGCTTGGCCTTCTCGACGATGTAAGAGCACATGATGATCTCCTCGAATCTCAGGCCGCGCGGGCCGCGGCCGCCGTGGCGAGATGTTTGCGGAAGAAGGCGAATACCTTGTTCCAACCGTCGAGCGCCTGCTCCGGGCGATAGGCCGGCCGCGCGGCGTTGAAGAAGGCGTGGCCGGCGCCGTCGTAGCGGTGGAATTCGTAAGTCTTGCCGAGCTTCTTGAGCACGGCTTCGGTGCGGTTCACCTGGTCGCGGTTGGGGTTTTCGTCGTCGTTGCCGAACAGGCCGAGCAGCGGACAGCGCAGCTTCGCCGTGAGATCGATGGGCGCGACCGGCCGCTTGGCATTGAGCTGCTTGGGGTCGTCGACGATGACGTTGCCGCCCCAGCAATCCACCGCCGCATCGATGCCGTCGAGCGAGCAGGCGGCGAGATAGGTGTGGCGTCCGCCCGAGCAGAACCCGATCACTCCGACCTTGCCGTTGGCATAGGGCTGGGCGCGCAAAAACTCCATAGAGCCCGCGACGTCGCCGAGAACCTGCTCGTCGGCGACGCCGCCGGCCGCGCGCACGCGGGCGCCGACGTCGTCGGGGCTGCCGGGGCCTTCGCGGAAATAGAGGTGCGGTGCGATGGTCGCCAATCCATGATGGGCGAGCTTGCGGGTCGCCTCCTTGATCCATTCATCCCACCCGGGCATGTGATGGATCAGGACAATGCCGGGCCACGGTCCGCCGCCGAGCGGACGCGCGTAATAGGCTTCGCCCACATCTCCCTTGTGGCCGCGAAAGGCGACCGTCTCCGCGAGCATACTCTCGTAGGTCATGCCGTTCCTCACGAGCTTGATGGTCGTGGCCACGATTGCACATAACCTTCGCGCGGCCTAGGGGTGCAAGCGACCGCCGTTGGCGAGGCGAGTATCGTAGGCGGTGATTTAAGGCACGTGGCTTAAGTTAGGATCGACGCTGTTGCGAAAGGAGCGGGTCGCGCCGGCCGCTCAATCGGGACATCGATGCAGCACGGCCTTGTAGGTCTGGTCCTGATCCGAAAAGTCGATGGTCTTGTCCGCGCGCGGCGTGAAGATGACGTCGCCCAGCATCTGGCTGCCGCCCGGCCCCTTGCATTCCACATGGACCACGAAGGTGGCGCCCTCGCGCTTCTTGCTCAGGATCGTGCACAGGCCGAACACCGAGTCGATGTCGCGCGGCGTGATCGTCACGCGCGATACGCCGGGATCCGAACCATTTGGCTTGCAGGCTTGATTTTCCGTATAGGTGCCGACGAGCGGGAAGTCGTCCTCTCCCTGCACCGACGTTGCCAGCACTGCGAGCACGACGATACTCAGCATGCTTGCTGCAAGCTTGATCACTTGGCCCCTCCCGACGAAACCATCGCTGATGACTTTCGCGAGTGTAAAGAATGTCGCGGGAAGGGCAATGATCAACTCCGCCGTCGCCGCGGCACCCGGTCGCGGGCGCTCCGGCAGCACGATGTGGCGCCAGTTTTGAAACTATCGTAAGCATCGCGCCCCATGAGCGAAGCCGAGCTGGTTTGCATTCCCGTGGTCGATGTGCGCGAGGGCGGAGCCGTTCGTCACGCGGTCGACGCGCGTGCGCGTGCGCGGGCGCTGCGGGATGATTGCGTGACCTGGCTGCCGCGCGGCGCGCGCATGCTGCTTCCCGCCATGGACGCGCTGACGCGTCGCTGGCTTCAGCGCTCGCATTCGCCCTACGTCATGGACCTCGAAGCGATCGCCGTCGCGCTCGGGTTTCCCGGTATCTGGTTTCTCAACGGCACCTACCAATGGGGCTGCACCGCGGTGGCGCGCGACGAAGATGGCGTGCCCTGGCTCGCGCGCACCCTCGATTGGCCGTTTCCGGGACTCGGTCGCCATATCGAGCTCGCACGCATGCGCGGCCCCGCGGGCGAGTTCGTCAACGTCACCTGGCCGGGCTACGCGGGCGCGCTGACCGCTGTGGCGCCCGGCCGGTTCGCGGCCGCCATCAACCAGGCGCCGCTCTGGCGCCGCACCCGCAAGCCGTGGCTGCGGCCGTACGATCTCGCCGCGAACGCATTGCGGACATGGCCGATCCGCTTCCGGCCGCCCGACCATCTGCTGCGCGAGGTGTTCGAGACCTGCCGTGATTTCGGCGCGGCCAAGCGCCGGCTCGAAGAGGTACCGGTGGCGCGTCCCGTGATCTTTACGCTCATCGGATGCGAGCGCGGCGAGCGCTGCGTGATCGAGCGAACGGAAGAAGATTTTGCCAGTCGTACCGAGGACACATCGACGGCCAATGATTGGCTGCGCAGCACGACGCCGTGGGAGGCGCGGGTATGCGCCACGCTCCTGCTCAAGAGTTCGCCCGAAGAGGCCACCGCCCACAGCCGCGCCCGGCGCGAGGCGCTCTCGTCCTGGTCGCAGCCGTTTGCCCGCTCCGATTTCGCCTGGGTGACGCCGCCCGTGCTCAATCCCTTCACTCGCATCGCCGTGGAGATGTGCGCGGCGAGCGGAACGTTGCGGGCGGTCGGCTACGAGCCGGAACCGGGCGGCACGCTTCCGCGGCGGGCGACGCAGGTGCGCGAACTGGCGGTGGCCGGCCTTCCGGCGTGAGCCGCTCGCCCGATTGCTTCGAGCGCGGCGGCGCGCGAAAATATTTTCGACATGTTTCTCGCCTCCAATGGAGGAAAATTCGCTTGTTCTGCGCGAACGGGCAGGGGGAGTCGTGCGTAAGTTGGTGTTGCGCCTTGTGACCGTTGCCGCGTTGGGCGCGGCTTTAACGGGCGGCTGTGCGCATGCGGCGCCGGCTGCACCGGATGTGATCGCGGCCCCTGTTGCGCTCGCCGAACCGGCGCAATTCATCTACGGCGGCAGGCCGTACTGCTGGTATCCCTACGGATGGGCGGGCGCCGGTTGGTATTGGTGCGGTTACGGCACCTATGTCGGCGTCGGCTGGGGCGGCGCCTACGGCTGGAACGGCTGGGCCGTGCCGCGACACCATCGCGCCGCGCGAGTCGCGCCGCTGTACCGCTTCCGGCCCGAGCCTTAGTCGGCGCGCGCGAGCGTCGGCTGGCGACCGGCTTGCGAGGTACCTGCCGAGTTCGCGCCGTCTCTACGACTGTCCCGGAGGCTGCTTGTCCTCGCCGGCGAAAAGCGCGGCGGGAAATTGCGCCGCATAACGGCGCTGCTGCGGCGGACGTGGATGGTCTTGGCGAGGGGTCGGGTCCGGCTCCACGACCTTGCGATAAAGGTGCCAAGTCGAATGGCCGAGCACCGGCACCACCACGGCCAGGCCGAAAAAGAACGGCAACGAGCCGATCACCAGCAGCGCGGCGACGATCAAGCCCCACACCGCCATCATGACCGGATTGGCGGCGACCGCCCGCACCGAGGTCAGCACCGCTTCGACTGCGCCGACCTCGCGGTCGACCAGCAGCGGAAACGCCACCACGCTGATGACCAACACCGTGACCGCGAACAGGAAGCCGATGAAGTTGCCGACGATGATCAGCGTCCAGCCCGCCGGCGTGGTGAAGACCTGGCGGACGAAATGCGGCATCGACGCGGCGGGCTCGTAACCGAAATTGGCGATGTAGATCGCCTGCGCCACGCCGATCCAGATCGCGAAGATCACGAGCAGCAGAAAGCCGAGCGCCGCAATGGCGTCGCGTGACGGCGAGTGCAGCACATCGAAGGCGTCTTCCCAGGAAATATCGAGACCCTGCTCGCGCCGCCGGCTCAGCTCGTAAAAGCCGATGGCCGCGAACGGGCCGACCAGCGCGAAGCCGGCGGCGAGCGGAAAGAGCAGCGGCAAGAGGGCATAACCCATGATCGCCCGCGCCAGAACCAGACCCACGATGGGATAGATCAGGCACAGGAACACCGCGTGGGTCGGTATGGCGGAAAAATCGGCGAACCCGCGTGCCAGCGCGTCTTTGAGGTCCGCGAGACCGATGCGGCGCACCGTCGGACGTGCGCGGATCGTATCCGCCCCCATGAGAACGTGTAGCTGCGCCATGGTCGTACCTCCCGAGCAAGTAGGGTCGCGATGCCGGTCTTGGTCACGCCGGACCGCGACCCGCAGCTATATTAACACGCCGGGAGAAAACTTGTTCGGCGCAGGCCCGGCAGATCGGAATGGCACCCTAGCCGTCGTCCGAGGACATTGCGGTTCGCCCGCCGGACAGCCGATAGTCTGGGTGCCGCTGCGAGCTTTGCCCCGCCGGCGACGAAAACCAGCTGCCTGACGGAGAGCCATCGATGCCGCGTGATATCGTCCGCCGAGCCGAAGCCATTCCCGCCACGAGCATGATCGCGCTTGCGATCGGTGCGGCCGCGTTCGGGGCCATAGCCATCGGTGCGCTGGCGATCGGTCGGCTCGCGCTTGGCCGCGTGACGGTCAAGAAGGCGCGCTTTCAGGCGCTCGAAGTCCATGAGCTGACGGTGGGCAAGCTGCGGGTGCGCGAACAAGAGGGCCCGCCGCCTCCCGCTTGATTGGCCTTGGCCGTCCGCGCGGCGCATACGCCGCGCCAACGGCGGCTCAGGGCGACAGCGCCTCGAAAGCCTGCGGCGCGGAGAACATCTTGCGCGCGCTGTGTGCGACGCCGGGCAGCTCGACCAGCCGCCAGTTGAACTTCCAGCCGCGGGTCTGTGCCAGGGTCTTCGCCGCGTTGAACACGTTCACTCCGCGCTGATAGCGCGACGCGCCCTGGGCCAGCGCCTCGGGATAATCGTTTCGCTCGTCATCGCGGGTATCGCCTTGACCGAGATAGATGGTCAGGGGCTGTTCCAGGTAGCGCCGCAGCACCGCCTCGCCCTCGGTGCCCGAATAGACCTTTCCCAGCCCGTAGGGCGCGTCGATCTCGAGGCTGGGAAACACGTAGCTTCCCGGATTTGCGATGACGATGCGTCGTGCTTCGGTCGGCACGAAGGCGGCGAGGCGGTCGAGGAATTGGGCTCCAGCCGAGTGGCCGAGCAGCGAATAGGCGAGCGGCCGCCCTTCCTGCGCCCGCACCCAGGCGACGAGATCGAGCACCAGCCTGCCGGTCCAGTCGCGCGCATCCTGCACCACTGTGTCTTTAACGATGCCGCCGCGCTGATAGCGCCAGGCGGGAAAGGCGCGTTTGTCGAACACCGGCGCGACGACGAGCAGGCAGAGCCGGTCCGCGATCGCGCGCGCGTCATCGCGATACGTGCGGGCGTTGCGGGCGACGCCGTGAAAGACCATGAGCAGCGACGGATCGGAACATCCGGGCGGGCGGTAGGTGAAGACCTCCATCGGCGCGCCGTTGATGTCGATGACCTGTCGCCCGGTCATGATCGGCGCCGCCGCGACCGGCGCGCAGCCGAGCAAACCGCAGAGAATCGCGACGACCGAGAGGTATCTTGTCGTCGTCATTGTGTCCTCACCGGGGGCATCTGCCTCGGCACGCTGCACGATGTTCGCACAACCGACACGATCGCGGCTTAAGGGATGCGCATCACCCAACAATGGAGTACCGCATGGCGAAGCTTACGCTCTATCACGCCGCGCCGTCGCGCTCATCGATCACGCGATGGATGCTGGAGGAGGTCGGCGAACCCTACGACATCCACCTCTTGAACTTGAGCAAGGGCGACACCCACGCGCCCGACTATCTCGCGGTGAATCCGATGGGCAAGGTGCCCGCGCTCAAGCACGGCGACGCCGTCATCACCGAGGCGGCGGCGATCTGCGCCTACCTCGCCGACGAATTTCCGCGCGCCAAGCTCAACGTGCCGATCGGCACACCGCGTCGGGGCGTTTATCTCAAGTGGCTGTTCTTCGGTCCGAACTGCGTCGAGGCGGCGATGATGGATCGCGCCAGCCCGCGCAAGGAAGAGCCGCGGCGCGGCATGCTCGGCTACGGCGATTTCGACACCGTGACGGATGTGACGGCGAAAGCGGTCGCGAAAGGCCCTTATCTCATGGGCGAGCAGTTCACCGCCGCCGACGTGGTCGTCGGCTCTACGCTACGCTGGGGCATGATGTTCAAGCTCGTGCCCGAGCGTCCCGAGTTCACCGCCTATACCAACCGGCTTGCCGCGCGGCCGGCGTTGCAGCGCGCCGAGGCCAAGGACAAGGAACTCGCCGCGGCGTGAGTGATCTAGGTCGGTTGCCGCTGACTCGTTGCCGTCATTGCCGGGCATAGCGCGCTAAAGACGCGCGTGAACGCGCTTATGACCCGGCAACCCATCAGATGAATTGAACCACTTCTTTTCGATGGATGCCCGGGTCATGCCCGGGCATGACGAACCCGAGTATTCGTCGCCCGGATGGAGCGTGCGCGAAATCCGGGCTACGTTCGCGCCTGATGATCCTCGCGCTGCGCATTCTCTATTTCGAGGACCTCTCGGTCGGCATGACCGAGACGCTGTCGAAGACGATCGCCGCCTCCGATGTGGTCGGATTCGCGCAGCTCACCGGCGATCGCAATCCGATCCATCTGTCGGAGCATTTCGCCGCCAAGACCCAGTTCGGCAAACGGATCGCGCACGGCCTCTACACCGCGAGCCTGATCTCGGCGGTGTTGGGCACCCGTCTTCCCGGCCCCGGCGCCGTTTACATCTCGCAGACGCTCAATTTCCGCGCCCCGGTCAAGATCGGCGACCAGGTGGACGTGACCGTGACGGTGGCGGAGCTCATTCCCGAGCGCCAGCGCGCGCGGCTTGCGTGCAGCTGCACGGTCGCAGACGAGATCGTGCTCGACGGCGAGGCCTGGGTGAAGGTGCCGTCCGCCGCCAAATCCAAGCGCCCGCTGCCGCGGCTGTGAGTGGGGAGGGCGACCGGGCAATTTCCATCGTCACTTGCAATCGTCACTTGCAATCGTCACTTGCGCCATCGCCGTAGGAGATCGAATGCCAGAAAGATGAGCCCGCCGAGGGCGAACAGGGCCGGCAGGCCCATGAAGACGCTCAGCAGGACGATGGCCATGGCAATGCTCGCGATGACTTCGAACACGGGCGACACGCAGGAAATCCCGCCTTCGTCGAGCCGCGGGCAGATATCGAGCACGCCGAGCAAGGCGAGGACGGCGAAGCCGGCGAGCAGAGCGCCCAAGGCGACGTAGCAAATGATCTTCAGGATGCGGAGCAAAGTTTGGCCCATGGGCGGAATTCCCTTTGCGTCGACCGCTAAAGCAAATTCCGGTCGGTTTGGTTCAGCATTCCGCACCCACATGCGTCACCCGCGGGCGTGACCCGCAAGTCGAGTTCACCCGACTTGCGCACTTAAAGCGCCCGAAATCGGGTACACCCGATTTCGGGTGGTCCATCATTCTTCGCAAGAACTCTTTGCGAAGAGGATGGATTGCCGGGCCATAAGCGCGTTTACGCGCGTCTTCAACGCGCTAAGCCCGGCAATGACGAAATGGGTCAAGACGACCGGAATATGGTCGAGAGGTCGCGGCCAGCCGATCAGGGGCCGCAGCGCCGCCGTTCGAAGGCACATGACATCTGAAAGAAAGTCACTCCGCCGCTTCCGTGCGCGGCTTGCGCTTGGCGTCGCGGCGGGAGAGCACCGGCGCCAGGAACCGCCCGGTGTAGCTGCGCTTCGCCTTGACGATGTCCTCGGGCGTGCCGGCCGCCACGATCTCGCCGCCGCCGTCGCCGCCCTCGGGGCCAAGGTCGATGATCCAATCGGCGGTCTTGATCACCTCGAGATTGTGCTCGATCACGACCACGGTGTTGCCCTGTTCGACCAGCTCGTGCAGCACGTCGAGCAGCTTCTTGACGTCGTGGAAATGCAGCCCCGTGGTCGGCTCGTCGAGGATATAGAGCGTGCGGCCGGTGGCGCGCTTGGACAGTTCCTTGGCGAGCTTGACCCGCTGCGCCTCGCCGCCGGAGAGCGTGGTTGCCTGCTGGCCGACATGGATGTAGTCGAGGCCGACGCGGTGCAGCAGCTCGAGGACGTTGCGCACGCGCGGCACCACCTTGAAGAACTCGAGCGCCTCCTCGACCGTCATGTCGAGCACGTCGGCGATCGATTTGCCCTTGAACAGAACCTCGAGCGTCTCGCGGTTGTAACGCTTGCCCTTGCAGACATCGCAGGTGACGTAGACGTCGGGGAGGAAGTGCATCTCGATCTTGATCACACCGTCGCCCTGGCAGGCCTCGCAGCGTCCGCCCTTGACGTTGAAGGAGAAGCGGCCGGGCTCGTAGCCGCGCGCCTTGGCCTCCGGCAGGCCCGCGAACCATTCGCGGATCGGGGTGAACGCGCCGGTATAGGTCGCCGGATTGCTGCGCGGCGTGCGGCCGATCGGCGACTGGTCGATGTCGATCACCTTGTCGAGATGCTCGAGCCCCTCGATGCGGTCGTGCGGGGCAGGGGCCTCGGAGGCGCCGTTGAGCTTGCGCGCGATCGCCTTGTACAGCGTATCGACCAACAGCGTCGACTTGCCGCCGCCGGACACGCCGGTGACGCAGGTGAACAGGCCGAGCGGAATTTCGGCGCTGACGCTCTTGAGATTGTTGCCGCGCGCGTTGACCAGCGTCAGGGTGCGGCGGGCGTTCCTCGGCCGACGCTGCGGTATCGCCACCGCCATCTCGCCCGACAAGTATTTGCCGGTGAGGGAAGCAGCCGTCGCGATCAGGTCGTCGACCGTGCCCTGCGCCACGATGTGACCGCCGTGGATGCCGGCGCCGGGGCCGATGTCGAGCACGTGGTCGGCGGTGCGGATGGCGTCCTCGTCGTGCTCCACCACGATCACGGTATTGCCGAGATCGCGCAGCCGTTTGAGCGTCTCGAGCAGCCGCGCGTTGTCGCGTTGGTGCAGCCCGATCGAGGGCTCGTCGAGCACGTAGAGCACGCCGGTAAGCCCCGAGCCGATCTGCGACGCAAGCCGGATGCGTTGGCTCTCGCCGCCCGACAGCGTGCCCGAAGCGCGCGCCAGCGTGAGATATTCGAGCCCCACATCGACCAGGAACTTGAGCCGCTCGCGGATTTCCTTGAGCACCCGCACCGCGATCTCGTTCTGCTTGGCGCTGAGCGCGTTCGGCAATTGCGTGAACCATTCGCCCGCGCGCTTGACCGACATGTCGGCGACCTCGCCGACATGGAGGCCGCCGACCCGCACGCACAGCGCTTCGGGCTTGAGCCGGTGGCCCTTGCAGGCGGCGCAGGGAATGTCGGTGAAATATTTGGCCATCTCCTCGCGCGCCCAGTCGCTCTCGGTCTCGCGCCAGCGCCGCTCGAGGTTGGTCACCACGCCCTCGAACGGCTTTTTGGTTTCGTAGGCGCGCAGCCCGTCGTCGTAGACGAACTTGATCGTGTCGTCGCCCGAGCCATAGAGGATCGCGTCCTGCGTCTTCTTCGGCAGGTCCTTCCATTTGGTGTCGAGCGTGAACTTGTAATGCTTGCCGAGCGCCAGCAGCGTCTGCGTGTAATAGGGCGAGCTCGATTTCGCCCACGGCGCGACCGCGCCGCCGCGTAGCGTGCGGTCCCTGTCGGGAATGACGAGATCGGGGTCGATGTGCTGCTCGACGCCGAGCCCGCCGCAGGCGGGACAGGCGCCGAACGGATTGTTGAACGAAAACAGCCGCGGCTCGATCTCCGGAATGGTGAAGCCCGACACCGGGCAGGCGAATTTTTCCGAGAAGAGGAGGCGTTGCGGGCCGCTCTGATCGTGAATCTTTGCAGTTTTTTTCTCGCTGGCCGCTTGCTCGGCGCCCGTGCCACTGTCCGCGAACTCCACCACCGCCAGTCCGTCGGCGAGCTTGAGCGCCGTCTCCAGCGAATCCGCGAGCCGGGTCGCGAGGTCGCCCCGCACCACCACGCGGTCCACCACCACGTCGACGTCGTGCTTGAATTTCTTGTCGAGCGCCGGCGCGTCCACGATCTCGTAGAACTTGCCGTCGATCTTCACCCGCTGGAAGCCGCGCTTCATGTAGTCGGCGAGCTCCTTGCGGTACTCGCCCTTGCGTCCACGCACGACCGGGGCGAGGAGGTAGAGCCGCGTGCCTTCCGGCAGCACCATCACCCGGTCGACCATCTGCGACACCGTCTGGCTTTCGATCGGCAAGCCGGTGGCCGGCGAATAGGGCACGCCCACGCGCGCCCAAAGCAGCCGCATGTAGTCGTAGATCTCGGTGACGGTGCCCACGGTCGAGCGCGGATTGCGCGAGGTGGTCTTCTGCTCGATCGAGATGGCGGGGGAGAGGCCGTCGATCTGGTCGACGTCCGGCTTCTGCATCATCTCCAGGAACTGGCGGGCGTAGGCCGAGAGCGATTCCACGTAACGGCGTTGGCCCTCGGCGTAGATGGTATCGAAGGCGAGCGAGGATTTGCCCGAGCCCGAAAGCCCGGTGAACACCACCAGCTGGTCGCGCGGGATTTCGAGATCGATGTTCTTGAGGTTGTGCTCGCGCGCGCCGCGGATCGCGATCACGCGCGCGCCCTCAGCCGATGCTCGGCGGCGGGGGCGGCCTTGGTCGAAGACGTCGTTCATGCGGTCGGTCGGCGCCATGATATGCGGAAGGCCAGGGCGGTCACATCGAGGAAAGCCAACGAAGCATCCTGTCGCAGTTTGCCCGCGCGGCGCCCCGAAGGAACGTAGTAAGAACGGGACGGTTTCGCTAGCCCGCCGAGCGACGGCGGGCGCTGCCTGCGTGCAGCTGTGGACAACGCCGCGGGCCTCGACAATGCCCGTAACGATAGCGCTCGACCGCGCGAGCGGGCCGAGCGCAGTTCTCGCTTTGTTAAATGTGCAAATCCGATAATCCGATGTGGATCGTCACACTGGAAGCTGGCAAGCGCCGCGGCATTGTCGGGAGGAACTTCAATGCGAGACGTCATCGCGTTCATCCTCGGCAACTTCACGCTGACGTTTTTCGTGGCCGGCCTGCTCGCGTCCGCCATCGCGCTTTGGCGGGCGCGCCCACCGCGCAGCCCTGCGCTGATCGTCGAAGCGCTGTTCTCGTATTTCGTGCTGTTCTCGATCGGATTTTCAAACCTCTACAATTTCGTCTTGCACGTTTTTTTCGGGAAACTGGCGGCGAGCTTCATCGGATGGGAGGACAGTCCCTTCCAGTTGGAGGTCGGCTTCGCCAGCCTCGGCTTTGCGGTGGTGGGATTGTTGGCGTTCAGGGGAAGCTTCGATTTGCGGCTCGCGGCCATCGTCGGGCCCGCCGGCTTTCTCTGGGGCGCGGCCGCGGGGCACGTCTATCAATTGATCACGGCGCACAATTTCGCCCCCGGCAATGCCGGCATCATTTTTTACAGCGATATCTTGGTTCCGATCGTGGGCTTCATATTTCTCTGGCTGCAATACCGCACGGCCTCGTCACAACAGGTCCGGTGACGGCAAAAATCCTCACCGAAAGCGTTGCATGTGCGGGGAGTTGATGCTAGAACAAACAGAGAACATGCCCCGAAGGCGCGCTCGGCGTTGTCCTGCTGTGGAAAAGCATGATGGCGCCGGCGAAAGCGGCGACGTGGCCCAAGGCTTAGGATTAGGCTGCCTCGGACGATGCGGGCAACCAGCAGGAGAGCGTCATGGCCGGTAGCGTGAACAAGGTGATTCTGGTCGGCAATCTCGGCAAAGATCCCGAGATCAGGCGCACGCAGGACGGTCGGCCGATCGCCAATTTGAGCGTGGCCACCTCGGATACCTGGCGCGACAAGACAACCGGCGAGCGCCGCGAGAAGACCGAATGGCACCGCGTGGTGATCTTCAACGAGGGGCTTTGCCGGGTCGCCGAGCAATATTTGAAGAAGGGCTCGAAGGTCTATCTCGAGGGCCAATTGCAGACGCGCAAATGGCAGGACCAATCGGGCCAGGACAAGTACACCACCGAGGTGGTGCTGCAGAACTTCAACTCACAGCTCACCATGCTCGACCGGGCCGGGGATCGCGCCGGCGGCGACGTCGGCTCCGATGAGGATGATTTCGGCGCCTCCGGCCCCGCGTCGCGTGAGAAGAAGCCGGCCATGGCCGGCGCTGGCAAGCGCGGGGACCTCGACGACGAGATTCCGTTTTGACGGACGCGGCCCGCAGTGGGCCGCCGCTCTCGCGGCGCGATTTAGGCAATCCCGCAAGCGCGGCGTGAGGTGAGCGGGCCGTGTCGCTTGCACCGCTGTTGAACGCGGCCCCCGCGATCCAACTGCATGCTTTCGCGGCCTTGGCTGCGTTTGGGCTCGGCGCGGTACAGCTCGCCGCGCCCAAGGGCACGCTGCCCCATCGCACCCTCGGCTGGATCTGGGTCGTGCTCATGGTCATCGTGGCGGCGAGCTCGTTCTGGATTCACGAGCTGCGCCTGTGGGGTCCGTGGAGCCCGATCCATCTGCTCGCGATCTTCACGCTGGCGATGCTGCCGCTCGCGGTCCTGCACGCGCGGCGTCACCGTGTCGGCAGGCATCGCAACGCCATGATCTCGATCTTTGCCGGCGCGCTCGTGGTCGCCGGCCTCTTTACCCTCATGCCCGGCCGCATCATGCACGCGGTGGTGTTCGGGCATTGAACCCGCGCCGAAATCGTGCCCGAGACGCGGCCCGGCCGGGGGCTCGGGCCGGGCCGCAGGGCTTGACCATAAGTGCCTGAATCACCATATGAAAATAGCTCGATCCCGACGCGTTTTGGGGTGGCGCGCGGGAGCTGAATCAGCTAAGCACTTGCCAACCCTCGCCCACGGGATTTTCTCTTGGCCGACGACAACGACCAGCAGCCGGAAGCGCCCGGCCCGTCCGGTATTCGCCCCGTCTCCATCACCGAGGAGATGAAGCGCAGCTACCTCGATTACGCCATGAGCGTGATCGTGGCGCGCGCGCTGCCGGACGCGCGCGACGGGCTCAAGCCGGTGCACCGGCGCATCCTCTATTCGATGCACGAGAACGGGCACACGCCCGACAAGAAATACGTCAAGTCGGCGCGCGTGGTCGGCGACGTGATGGGCAAATACCATCCCCACGGCGACCAGGCGATCTACGACGCGCTGGTGCGCATGGCGCAGGATTTCTCCATGCGCCTGCCGCTTATCGACGGGCAGGGCAATTTCGGCTCGGTCGACGGCGATCCGCCCGCGGCCATGCGCTACACCGAATGCCGCCTGGCCAGGTCGGCCATGGAGCTGCTCGACGACATCGACAAGGAGACGGTCGATTTCCAGTCGAACTACGACGGCACCGAGGAAGAGCCGCTGGTGCTGCCGGCGCGCTTCCCCAACCTGTTGGCGAATGGTGCAGGCGGCATCGCGGTCGGCATGGCCACGAATATCCCGCCGCACAATCTCGGCGAGGTGATCGACGCCTGCGTCGCCCTGATCGAAAATCCCGACCTCGGCATCGATGAATTGATCGGCATCGTTCCCGGGCCCGACTTCCCGACTGGCGGCATCATTCTCGGCCGCTCGGGCATTCGCGCCGCCTATGCCCAAGGCCGCGGCTCGATCGTCATGCGCGGCAAGGTGGAGATCGAGACCCTGCGTGGCGACCGTGAGGCCATCATCGTCAGCGAGATTCCCTACCAGGTGAACAAGGCGGCGATGGTCGAGCGAATTGCAGAGCTGTGGCGAGATAAGAAGATCGACGGCATCGCCGCGCTGCGCGACGAGTCCGACCGCGAGGGTTATCGCGTCGTCATCGAGATCAAGCGCGACGCCATGGCGGACGTGGTGCTCAACCAGCTCTACCGATACACCCCGCTGCAGTCGACCTTCGGCGCTAACGTGGTGGCGCTCGAGGGCGGCCGCCCGCAGGTGATGACTCTCAAGGACCTGCTCGCCTCGTTCGTCGCCTTCCGCGAGGAGGTAATTTCCCGGCGCACCAAGTATCTGCTCGGCAAGGCGCGCGATCGCGCCCATGTGCTGGTGGGGCTCGCCATCGCCGTGAGCAATATCGACGAGGTAATCAAGCTCATCCGCGGCTCCACGGACGCCAACGTGGCGCGCGAGGCCTTGATGGCGCGCGACTGGCCGGCGCGCGAGGTCGAGGCCATGATCACGTTGATCGACGATCCGCGCCACACGGTGTCGGCGACCGGCACCTACAAGCTCTCGGCCGAGCAGGCCAAGGCCATCCTCGACCTGCGCCTCCAGCGCCTCACCGCGCTCGGCCGCGACGAGATCAAGGCCGAGCTCGACAAGCTCGCCGAGGAGATCGCCGACTACCTCGACATTTTGCGCTCGCGTGCGCGCATCCAAACCATCGTCAAGGACGAGCTCAAGGCGGTGCGGGAGAAGTTTGCCACTCCCCGCCGCACCGTCATCCTCGAGCAGGAAGGCGAGGTGGAGGAAGAAGACCTCATCCACCGCGAGGACATGGTGGTCACGGTCTCCCATCTCGGCTACGTCAAGCGCGTGCCGCTGTCGACCTACCGCGCGCAACGGCGCGGTGGCAAAGGGCGGGCGGGGATGCAGACGCGGGAGGAGGATTTCGTCTCGCGGCTGTTCGTGGCCTCGACCCATACGCCGGTGCTGTTCTTCTCCTCGCACGGGCGGGTCTACAAGGAGAAGGTATGGCGGCTGCCGCAGGCGGCACCACAGGCGCGCGGCAAGGCGTTGATCAATATCCTGCCGCTCGAACAGGGCGAGACCATCACCACGGTCATGCCGCTGCCCGAGGACGAGAACGCCTGGGGTCAGTTCGACGTGATGTTTGCCACCACCAGCGGCAATGTGAGGCGCAACAAGCTTTCCGACTTCGTGAAAATTCGACCTTCAGGCATCATCGCCATGAAGCTCGACGAGGGAGACGCGATCGTCGACGTGCAGATTTGCACGGAAAACGACGACGTCCTTCTCACTGCAAGCGGCGGCCAGTGCATTCGTTTCCCGGTCACCGACGTGCGGGTGTTCCAAGGACGTTCCTCGGACGGCGTTCGCGGCATCTCGCTCGCCGAGGCCGACAGGGTGATCTCGCTTTCGATCTTGCGGCACGTGGAGGCGAGCGCCGACGAGCGCGCGGCGTATCTCAAGCGTGCGAGCGCGGTCCGGCGCGGCATCAACGGGGAGGTGGAGGAAAGCGCGCCCGACGGCGAAGAGGCGAGTGGTGCCATCGAGCTCGGCGAGCAGCGCTATGTGGGAATGTCGGCGGCCGAGCAGTTCGTGCTCACGGTCTCCGAGCGCGGCTACGGCAAGCGCTCGTCGTCGTACGAATACCGCATCACCGGCCGCGGCGGAAAAGGTATCGTCGCCATGGATGTGCGCGAGCGCGACGGCACGATCAGGAAGAAAACCGGCAAGTTGATCGCCTCGTTCCCGGTCGAGGACGGGGACCAGCTCATGCTGGTCACCGACGGCGGCCAGCTCATCCGCACGCGCGTCGAAGGCATCCGCATCGCCGGCCGTTCGACCCAGGGCGTGATCGTGTTCGACACCGCGGAAGGCGAGCGGGTGGTCTCGGTCGAGCGCATCAGCGAGGAAGGCGACGAGAACGGCGGCTAGCCGGCGCGATGACCTTGATCGGCCGCGCCGGGACAAGCTCCGCAAGCGCCGGCAGAACGTTGCCGAACAGACCCAACGCGCCTGCGGCGGTCGACAAGGTGGCTGCGGCGCTCATTTGTCCTGCCGGTTTCGACACCTTATGATCGCCGGCACGGACTTCTGCGTCGCGAGCGCAGGCTCGCAAGAGCGGAAGCGGAACTTTTGCCCCGTGCTGGCGTTGGTGATCTTCGGCGACGGCGTGGGGACGCGTTCTGAGGTAGGCCGATCCGAAATGTCTCTTCCCGACCCCGACGACGACACAAAGCACAACGTTGTCCGCTTGGGGACCGAGACTCTATTCGCCATCGCCGAGCAACTGCGCCGAATGTACGACGCCGATCTGCGCACCAAGCCTTCGGAGGAGCTCGAACGACTGATGCGACGGATCGAACGCGGCGAGGACGTTCCTTAGGCGAGCGCCGCCGTCCCACTAGGACCAAATCATCTCGAGATCGTCGCGCCACGTGTTGCGCATCGTCGGTTTTGGCCGCAAGGCTTGGGGAGCCGCAAGGCTTGGGGAGCGCAAGGCTTGGGGAAACGTCCGAGCAAGGCGCAGGGTGCGCACATGTCCGATAGCGCGATCGATGCCGTTCGCGAATTGCTGCGCTCCAAGCCGAGACCCGCCGGCTTGGCCGAGCGACGCGAACGGCTCGATGCGATTGGTTCGACCTATCCTCCCGATGCCGACGTCAGCCTGGAGGCGACTGATGCCAACGGCGTCGCGGCCGAATGGTCGCTGGCGCCGGGCAGCGATCCTTCGAGAGTGCTCCTGTTTTTTCACGGCGGCGGGTATTGCTCGGGCTCGATCATGAGTCATCGCGGGATGGTGACCGCGGTCGGACGCGCGGCCGGCGTGCGCACCCTCGCCGTGGCCTACCGGCTCGCCCCCGAGCACCCGTTCCCTGCGGCGATCGAAGATGCGCGCGCGGCCTATGGCTTCCTGCTCGATCACGGGATCGCGGCGCCGAACATCGCGCTCGGCGGCGACAGCGCGGGTGGCGGGCTCACGCTGGCGCTGATGACAAGCCTGCGCGACGCCGGCAAGCCGCTGCCCGGCTGCGCTTGGCTGGTGTCGCCCTGGGTCGATCTGCAGATGACCGGCGCGAGTCTCGCCGCAAAGGCCGACGTGGATCCGCTGATTTCGAAGTCTTATCTCGAAGAACTGGCGTCGGCCTATCTCGCGGGTGCGGATGCGGCCAATCCGCTCGTCTCGCCGCTTAACGCCGATCTTGCCGGGCTTCCGCCGTTGCTTGTGCAGGTGGGGTCGGCCGAGACGCTGCTCGACGACGCCGTGCGGATCGCGCGGCGGGCCGGGGCTGCCGATGTACGCATCAATCTCGAGGTCTGGCCGCACATGATTCACGCCTGGCATTTGTGGGCCGCCCAGCTGGAAGAGGGCCGCCGCGCGCTCGCGTCCGCCGGCGCTTTCATTCGCGCGCGATCGTGAGCTCGGTCAGTGCGCCCCTGCGTTTTCCAGAATTCGCGCGATCTGCGAATAGCCGCGCGTGCGGGCATGTTGCAGCGCCGTGATGCCGTGGCGGTCGGGAAGGGTGACGTCGGCGCCGGCCTCGACCAAGGCATCGACAGTGGCCGTGTGGTTGCGGCCGCCATTTCCGAGCACGACGGCCTCGAGCAAGGCGGTGCGGCCGAAATCGTTGACGTGGTTGAGCGGCGCCTTTGCCGCGATCAGAGCGCGCACGATCTCCACGTGCCCGCGATGCGCGGCGGCGATCAGTGCCGTGTCGTTATGGGGACCGGTGATGGCGCGCGCGTCGCCGCCGCCCTCGAGCGCGATCCGGAGCATTTCGAGGTCGTTGTTCACGGCCGCGATGGTGATGATGTCGTAGCGTTGGGCATCGAGCGCGTTCGCGTTGGCGCCGAGCCGGAGGAGGGCGCGCGCTGCCGCATATTGGCGCAGAAAGGCGGCGACGTGCAGTGGCGTGCGGCTGTTGGCGTCCTGAATGTTGGGCTTTTCGCCCTCGGCGATCAGCTGCTCGATCTCGGCGGCGTTGCCGCGCGCGGCGGCATCGTGAAGCCCGGCATAGATGCGCAGCTCCCGCTCGCTCGGCGCGGTTTGCGCAAAGCTTACGGTGCCGGCGAATTGGGCTGCGCCAACCGCCACGAGGGCAACTAAGCCAAAGCTTCGCGTCATGGCTGCATCGATCGCGGGGTGTCTGCTGGTCAATCGAGCTCTGCGCCCGACGATATCACGACCGCTCCCCGGTCCTACGTTCCTCGATGTTGCAAAATCCTGCGGCAATCCGAATTTCCTCCCGGCGCCGGAGTCTCCCTAGACTCGAATTCAAGTCCGGCGATTTCAAGCCCGGATTGATCGCTCCATCGGGCTTGTCCACGACTCGGTTGGCCGGACGGCGGGCGAAGGCGATCAGCCCGTCGCCGTTACCGTGGGCCCAGGCGTGCGCCGATTTCCGGCATCGCGATTGGCTCAATCGGGCATGCGCAGCACCGGCTTGATCGTCGTCCCTTGCGAGGAGTCCTGCGCCGCGCGATTGATCTCGGCGAGCGGGTAGAACGTCATCATCCGCTCGACCGGCATTTTGCCGTGCATGAGGAAATCGACCAGGGTGGGGATGAACTCTTGCGGGTGGCTTTCGCCCTGGATCACGCCGCGCACCACCCGGCCGTTCTGGAGGAACGGCATCTCGAACGATACCTCCGTGCCGCTGCGGGCGCTGCCGAGAAGAACGCAGGTGCCGGCCGCCATCAGCGCCTCCACCGCTTCGCGCAAGACCGCAGGCTGCGCGGACGTCTCGAGCGAGAAGCGCACGCCGTCGCCGGTGATCCTGCGGATCTCCGCGACTACGTCATTGCGGCCTCGGTGATTAATCGCGTGCGTGGCGCCGAGCGCGCGCGCGAGCGCGAGGCGGTCATCGTGCACGTCGACGGCGATGATCGGATCGCAGCCGGCTATTTTGGCCGCCATCAGACCCGATAAGCCGACGGCCCCGACGCCGAATACGGCGAACGAATCGCCCCCGCTGGGCTGCATCGAGTTGAGCACCGCGCCGGCGCCGGTCTGCCCGCTGCAGGCGAATGGTCCCAACAGCTCGAGCGGCGCGTCCTTCCTGACCTTCACCATGTAGCGTTCGTTGGCGATGGCGTGGGTCGCAAACGAGGATTGCTGGAAGAACGCGCTGTAGACCGGGGCGCCGCCCTTGCGCATGAGCGTGGAGCCGTCGGCGCGCGTGCCGCGCATTTTCAGATCCAACCCCTTCATGCAATGGGACTGCATGTTGCGTCGACAATTCGGGCACACGCCGCACCAAGGAAACGAGATGACGACGTGGTCGCCGGGTGCGAATTTGGTCACGCTGTTGCCAACGGCTTGCACCACGCCCGCGCCTTCGTGGCCGTAAACCGCGGGATAGGGCGTGTTGTAGTAGCCGTCGCGACCGTGCAGGTCGGTCTGGCACATACCGCTCGCCACGATCCTGACCAGCGCCTCGTCCGGCCGCGGATCGGTCAGTTCGAGCCGATCGATCGTGAAGGCACCGAATTTTTCGCGCACGACGGCGGCGGTGATTTCCATGGCAGCTAGCAGTGGTTGGTCGGTGGCGAAGAGCAGGTAACCAAAGCGGGTAGGGCGGGCGTTTAACGTGCGCCATTGCCACCCATCATTCGCTATTTCGCGAACGGAGCCTCCAGTTCGCCGTCTTTGTACTCGGGCGGATAGAGGATGACCTGCTTGTGGCCGGTCATGTACTGATCGAGCCCGCTGCCTTGAACGTTCTGAAACTGCACCAGCAGCATGCGTGCCGTCGCCCATTCGCCGAGTTCGTTGAAGCGGATGTCGCCGACGATCGTGTTGAATGCGTTGTTGTGAATGTAGCTGGCGAGCTTGTCGTCGTTGAGGCTGCCGGTCGCCTTGATTGCCTGCTCGAGTACCTGCATCGCGGCATAGGCGAAGGGCGGCTGGTAGAAGCCAAGCGGGTCGGTGCCGGCCTCCTTGGCCTGCGCCTGGTATTTCTTCAGGAACGCCTCGATGCCGGGGAAATTCATTTTGGCGCTAGGGACATAGAGATGGTAGTTCACGACGCGGTTGAGCTTTTCGCCCAGCTGCTGCATGAGCGACGCGTATTGCATTCCGACCATTGCTCCACCGACCAATTGGGTCTTCAGGCCGATTTCCGTCGCCGCCCGAACGAGGCCGACGGAATCGGGCGGGTAGGACGCAAGCAGAACCACGTCGGGGCTGGTCGCCTGGATGGCGCGCATGATCGGCGTGTAGTCGACCGTGGCCGGCGGATAGCTGCGGTCGTAGACGATTTTGAGATTGTACTTTTTCGCGTTCTCGCGCGCGCCGATCAGCACGTTGTTGGAGAACTCGGCGTCGGCGCCGACCAGGGCCACGGTCTTCGGCTCCGGCGCGAGCGATTTGGCGACCGCGAAGAAGTTGTTCGACAGCACGCCCTTGGAATCAGGACCGAACGCTGCGCTCTGGAAATAGCGCGGATACTTGAACTCCGCATTCGAGCCCAGCGCGAGAAGCACCATGACCAGCTTCTTGCGCTCGATGATGAGCGGCATCGCCGCGACGATGAGGTTCGTCGCGTGGCCCATCAGCAGGTCGACCTTATCGACGTCGATCAGCTTCGCGTAGATGCCGGGCACGGTCGCGGCGTTGGTCTGGTCGTCGTAGTAGACGAGCTTGATCGGACGGCCGAGCAGCCCGCCCTTCGCGTTGATCTCCTCGGCCCAGATCTGCTTGGACATCAGATGGGCCTTGCCCGAGGAGGCGAGCCCGCCGGTGAGCGATACGCCAAAGCCGATCTTGATCGGCTCCTGCGCCTGCGCCGAAAAGAACGCGCCGGACAATGTCACCGCCGCCGCCACCAGTAGCGACATTCGCGGCCATGCTTTCAGCGCGATCTCGATCCTGCACCCTTTCATAGCGTCCTCCCCCGGTGCATCAAACGAGCCAACGCACCGTGCGTTCGATGCCCACGATACTAGCGGTTTGCTGAGTGGTCGAAAGCCAAGATGCGAGATGGGACCGTGCCCGCCGTTGCCACGGGCCGCGAACTGAGTGGGCGCCGCACAACCGAACAGTACCTTTTGCATTCTCGCCGGCTTGCTCCGCCTTCATCGCGCAGCGGCATCCGATCGCTCTTGAGTTGGGCAAGGCGGCTCTTGAGGCTGGCCTCCAGGCCCGCAACGCGACGAGTACCGGGCATCCCCGTACCATCAGTGATGCGAGCCCGTTGCTGCAACGCCGGGCGCCAAGATCGTGCGGCAACCCTTAAGCCGTGCACAAGGGAAGCAGTTCATAATTCTGATTCAGTAAAAGGCGCAAGAATCTGAGGGACAACGACCATTGGCAAACCGTTCGGCCTGGGTTCGTGCCACCCCTGATAGCGCCAGTGCGGTGTCCCCCGCCAGTTCGGATGGCCGTCTGCACGACCTTGCGGCTCCCTAGGGCGCGCGCTAGACCCCCTGCATGCCGCCGACCGCGCTTTTTCCCGGGTCGTTCGATCCCGTCACCAACGGCCATCTCGACCTCGTGCGCCAAGCCGCCCGGCTCGCGGACCGGCTCGTGCTCGCGATCGGCACCCATCCCGGCAAGGCGCCCTTGTTCGACGCCGAGGAGCGCCGCGCCATGATCGAGGAGACCTGCGGCGCGCTCGCGCGCGCCAGCGGGTGCGATTTCGCCTGCATCACCTTTGGCGATCTGGTCGTGGCTGCGGCCCAACGCGAGGGCGCGACGCTCATCATCCGCGGGCTGCGCAGTGCGACCGACTTCGATTACGAGATAGAAATGGCGGGCATGAACGCCACCATGGCGCCCGCCGTGCAGACGGTTTTCCTGCCGGCCTCGCCGATCGTCCGCCCGATCAGCGCCACACTGGTGCGGCAGATCGCATCCATGGGCGGCGACGTATCGCCGTTCGTTCCGCCGCCCGTCGCCGTCCGCCTGAAAGCGAAGTTCGCCGGCAAGTCCGGCCGTTGACCCCGGGAGGCTCCATGATCCGCTTGCTTGCACTTTTTGCCGCGCTGATCTGCGCGGCGCCCGCCTTCGCGCAACAACTTCCCCCTGGTGCCGATCCGCAAAACACGCTTCTGATCGACACCAAATACGGTCGCATCGTCATCAAGCTGCGCAACGACATCGCCCCCAAGCACGTCGAGCGCATCAAGCTGCTGGCGCGGGAGAAGTATTACGACAACGTCCCGTTCCACCGCGTGCTTGCCGACTTCATGGCGCAGACGGGCGACGGCCAGAAGGGCGACGGCAGCGGCGGCTCGAAATATCCCAATCTGCCCGCCGAATTCTCCAATGTGCCGTTCAAGCGCGGCGTCGTCGGCATGGCGCGCAGAGGCGGTGATAACAACTCGGCTAACAGCCAATTTTTCATAATGTATAAGGAAACGCCCTCTCTCAATGGCCAGTACACCGTAGTGGGCGAAGTTCTGTCTGGCATGGAGGTGGTCGACAAGATCAAGAAGGGCGAGCCGGTCGTCGATCCCGACCGCATGATCCGTGTGCAGGTCGCCGCGGACGCCAAATGACGAGGAGGATTGGTGCGCAAAGCCCGAGCGCTGCTGATCGCATTGGGCGCCTCGACGGCGGCCCTGGCCGCGGCTGAGCCGGTGCGCGCGGGCTGCAGCGTCTTCGGCAGGCACCCGTGCTTTCCCACCGTCTGCGGCGCCTTTATCCGCCACCCATGTATTCCCTACGGCGAGTACTGGATTGGGCAAGATCTGAGATTGACCATCGAGAGCGCGGCCGCGGGCGGGCGTCCCGCGAGCGCCGGGGTCGAAGCGGACGCGAGCGACGACCGCAAGCTCGACACGCTACACGCCATGTTCGACGCGCTGCGCGCCTGCTGGGTTCCTCCCGGGCGGGAGGAGGCCCGCGCCGGCATGCAGATGTCGGTGCGGTTTGCATTCAAGCGCAGCGGCGAGATCATCGCCACGCCGCGCGTGACCTACGTCACCCCGGGCATTCCGCCGCAAACGCGGGAAACATACCTCCATGCCATCACCGCCGCGCTTGGCCGCTGCACCCCGCTGCGCTTCACCGAAGGCTTGGGCGGCGCGGTCGCAGGCCGGCCGATCGCCATCCGCTTCGTCGACAACCGCGACCAGCCGTGACCGCCCACGTTCACCTCGTCGGCGGGACGCTCGCGATCGCCTTGGCGGCGACCGTCGCGGTTGCGCAGACCCAAGAGCAGCCGCTCAACACCCTCAATGACGTAATCGCCGCACTGCGGGCGTGCTGGACGCCGCCGCCCATCGATCAGTCGCGCCCCGGCATGCAGATCACGGTGCAGATGAGCTTCCGCCGCAACGGCGAACTCTTCGGCCACCCGCGGATCACATTCGAATCGGTCGACGCGTCGGATGACGAACGGTTGGCCTACCGCATCGCCGTGGCCAAGATGCTCAAACGCTGCTCGCCCTTGCCGTTCACCGACGCGCTCGGGAACGCAATCGCCGGCCGCCCGTTGACCATGCGGCTCATCGACAATCGAAAACTCAAGGAAGCAGAGAACATCCCATGACGGACGCCGAGAATACGCTGACGCTGGACACCACCAAGGGCAAGGTCGTCATTCTGATGCGGCCGGACCTCGCCCCCGGCCATGTCGCACGCATCAAGGAACTGGTGCGCGAACGCTTCTACGATGGCGTCGCGTTTCACCGCGTCATCGAGGGCTTCATGGCGCAGACCGGCTGTCCCCATGGCACCGGCACCGGCGGCTCCGGCAAAAAGCTCAAGGCGGAGTTCAACAAAGAGCCCCACCGCCGCGGCACGGTGTCGATGGCACGGGCGCAATCCCCGGATTCCGCCGACAGCCAGTTTTTCATCTGTTTCGCAGATGCGTCTTTTCTCGATGGCAAGTATACCGTCTGGGGCCAGGTGACCGAAGGCATGGGAAACGTCGACAAGATCAAGCGGGGCGAGCCGGTTGCCGATCCCGACCGCATCATCTCCGCCAAGATGTCGGCGGAAGCGTCGTGATCACGCGACCGGCCTCGACGAAAGCAGGCCGTGGACGGTTTCAGCACTCGAGCTAAATACTTGAAGGGCCGCGGCAAGCGACCGCTCGGCCGCGGCTGACAAATTCAGAGCAACGCGCCGCTCCGCGGGCGGGGCTCGGCCTCGCACACCCAGGCCTCCTTGGCGAACCATTCATGCTCGCTCCGGCAGATCGGGCAGTAAACGCGAGCGAAAAAGACCGGGGTCGCATCGAAGCTCTTACGATCGGTGACGAGACCGGTGGGGATGTCGCGTCCGGTCTCCGGACATCTCACCATGACGGCACCCATTGGCCTCTCCTGTGTTGTGTTGTTGCGTCGATCGATACGCCAAGCCTGTGAAAATCATTTGACGCAACCGCGACAAGAGCGTGGGACTCATCCAATTCAGCGAACGCGCCGTTTCGCCGCAGCGGGTAATCCCCATTGAAATTTTGCCGGCTACGGAACCAGCCGAAGGCAAAGGCGTTATGAGCTTTCGCGCCGACGGGAAGGCGCGGCACCATCGGTATGAAGCTACGGCCTCGACCACATTTCCAAACCCTATAGGTGGCCGCCCATAGACCGCGCTTTGGTTCCATTCTCGCGGCTTTGCCACAGGCGATGACCTGACCTGCATGCGCTTGTATGAAGGGGCATGCGTACCGCGCTGTTCGATTTCGAGCTCCCGCCCGATCGCATTGCCTTGCGTCCCATCTCGCCGCGGGACGCGGCGCGGCTGCTGGTGGTGCGTCCGGGCGAGACGCCGGAACTGGCAGATCGGGGCGTGCGCGATCTTCCCGACTTGCTGCGCCCGGGCGATGCGCTCGTGATCAACGATACCAAGGTGATTGCAGCAAGGCTCCGCGGCCGGCGCATCGGCCGCGGAGCCATGGAACCGGCCATCGAGGCGACGCTGCACCAGCGCCTCGACGGCTCGCGCTGGCGTGCGTTCGTGAAACCGGCCAAGCGGCTATCGCCGGGCGACGTGGTGCGCTTCGGGGACGAGGGCAAGGTCTGTTTCCTCGGCCAGCTCGACGCCACGGTCGAGGCCAAGGGCGAGGATGGCGAGGTCACGCTCGCCTTCGCCTTTCACGGACCTGTGCTCGACCAGGCGGTCGATGAGCGCGGCGCCATGCCCTTGCCGCCTTACATCCGACGCGCCCCCGACGAGCGCGATCGAACGGACTATCAAACCATGTTCGCCCAGCTGGAGGGGTCGATCGCGGCACCTACGGCGGGATTGCACTTCACCGATACGTTGACGTCGCGGCTGGAGGCGCGGGGAATCACGCTCCACAAGGTGACGCTGCATGTGGGGGCAGGGACGTTCCTGCCGGTCAAGGCTGCCGACACTGCCGCCCATCGCATGCACGCGGAGCAGGGCAACGTCACCGCGCAGACCGCGGATGCCCTCAACGGGGTCCGCCGCGCCGGCGGTCGCATCGTTGCGGTGGGGTCGACCTCGCTGCGGCTCGTGGAAAGTGCCAGCGGCCACGATGGCGTCATCCGCCCGTTCGAAGGCGAAACCGCCCTGTTCATCACACCGGGCTACCGCTTCCGCGCGGTCGACGTGATGATGACCAATTTCCATTTGCCGCGCTCGACCCTGTTCATGCTGGTGGCGGCCTTTTGCGGGCTCGAGGCGATGAAGCGCGCCTATATGCACGCGATCGGCGCGGCCTACCGGTTCTACTCCTACGGCGACGCCTGCTTGCTGTTCCGGCCCTAGGGCTGCAGTAAAAGAAACCAATGTCCGACGTCTTCTCGTTCCGCCTGCTTGCCACCGATGGCGTCGCCCGCCGCGGCGAGATCGCGACGCCGCACGGCACAGTCGCCACCCCGGCCTTCCTGCCGATCGGCACCCAGGCAACGGTGAAGGGCCTCGCGCCCGAGGCCGTGCGCGCAACCGGCGCCGACATCGTGCTTGCCAACACCTATCACCTGATGCTGCGGCCGGGCGCCGAACGCATCGCCGCGCTCGGCGGCCTGCACGGCTTCATGAATTGGCCGCGGGCGATCCTCACCGATTCCGGCGGCTTCCAGGTCATGTCGCTGTCGCAGCTGCGCAAGGTCGAGGACAAAGGCGTGACCTTCCGCTCCCACCTCGACGGCGCCATGGTTGAACTTTCTCCCGAGCGCGCGATCGAGGTCCAGCATCTGCTCGGCTCCGACATCGCCATGCAGCTCGACGAATGCCTGCAGCTGCCGGCATCCCAGGGCGAGCTCCAACGCGCCATGCAGATTTCGCTCGCCTGGGCCGAGCGCAGCAAGCGTGCCTTCGAGCGCACGGGGGGCACCGCGCTATTCGCCATCGTGCAAGGCGGTGACGATCTGCGATTGCGCGCAGAGAGCGCTCGTGTTCTCACCGAGATGGGCTTTCACGGTTATGCCATCGGCGGGCTGGCCGTGGGCGAGCCGCAGCAGGTGATGCTGCGCATCGTCGAGGCCGTGGCCTCCGCGTTCCCCGCCGAGCGGCCGCGCTATCTCATGGGGGTCGGCACACCCGAGGACATCGTGGAGGCGGTGGCACGCGGCATCGACATGTTCGACTGCGTCTTGCCGACGCGCAACGGCCGGCATGGGCTCGCCTTCACCCGCTTCGGGCCGATCAACCTCAAGAACGCGCGCTACGCCGACGACCCGCGCCCGATCGACGAGGCGAGTAGCAGCGCCGCGGCGCGCGACTATTCGCGCGCCTATCTCCACCACCTCGTCAAAGCCAACGAGATGCTCGGCGCGATCCTGCTGACGACGGTCAACCTCGCCTATTACCAAGCATTGATGGCCGACATGCGGGCGGCGATTGCGGCCGGAACGTTCGCCGATTTCCGCGCGGCCGCGCGCGAAAGCTGGGCGCGCGGCGACGTGTCGTGTTCGTAGGACGGCGACCGCAACTTCAAGGGCGCGTTGATGCGTCGCTGGCCTAGCACTCCACAAGGGCCTCGACGCCGCGCCTGCATCGGCGCAGAATAAAACCGGTCTAAACAAGAACAGCGCGGCCGCCGGCCTTTCGGGCCGGCGGACCATGGGAGACGCCAAGCATGGCCATCAACCTCAAAGTCAATGGGGTGAGCCGACCGGTTCCCGCCGAACCGGACACGCCGTTGCTCTATGTGCTTCGCAACGATCTCGAGCTCAACGGCGCGAAATTCGGTTGCGGGCTGGCGCAATGCGGCGCCTGCACCGTGCTGGTCGACGGCAGGGCCGTGCGTTCCTGCGTCACCCCGATCAGCGCGGTGACGACGAGCGAGATCATCACCATCGAAGGATTGGGCTCGCTCGGCAAGCCGCACGCGCTGCAGCAGGCTTTCATCGCGGAGCAGGCGGCCCAGTGCGGTTACTGCACCAACGGCATGATCATGTCGGCGAAGGAGCTGCTCGACCGCAATCCGCGGCCGAGCGAGCCGGATGTGCGCGCGGCGCTTGCCGGCAACCTCTGCCGCTGCGGCACCCACAACCGCATCGTTCGCGCGGTGCTGCGCGCCGCCGAGGCGAACGGGAGGACGTGATCCGTGAACGCTCCCGCTCTCAATCGACGCGAATTCACCGCCGGCCTCGGTGCGATCGTCGTCGCTTTCTCGCTCGATCCGAAGCTTGCGCGCGGGCAGGAACGGCTACCCGGGAGTCTGCAGGACAATCGCAGGCTCGACGGTTGGATCCGCGTCAATGCCGACGGCACCGCGACCGTTTTCACCGGCAAGGTCGAACTGGGGCAGGGCATTGTCACCGCGCTCGCGCAGATCGCGGCCGAAGAGCTCGATCTACCGCTGTCCCGCATCAAGATGATCTCCGGCGACACCGGCCAGACACCGAACGAGGGGCAAACCGCCGGTAGCCAATCGATCGAGAACAGCGGTACGGCGTTGCGCATGGCCGCCGCCGAAGTGCGCGCGATCCTGATCGATCTCGCCGCCAAGCGGCTCGGTGTCGCGGCGGACCAACTGACGGTCGCCGACGGCACGATTGCGGCGCCGGACGGACGCAAGGTTGGTTACGGCGATCTCAATCCCGATCTCGACCGCGAAGCGAGTGCCAAGGCATCGCCGAAACCGCCCGCCGCTCACAAGATCGTAGGAAAATCTATTCCGCGTTTCGATATTCCAGGCAAAGTCACCGGCGGCGCGGCATTCGTCCAGGACATGCGGCTTCCCGGCATGCTGCATGGTCGCGTGATCCGCCCGCCGCGCTACGGCTCGAAGCTCGACGGCGTCGACGAAGCCGCGGCGAAAGCGATGCCGGGCATCGTTGCCGTGGTGCGCGACGGCTCGTTCCTCGGTGTGGTGGCCGAACGCGAAGAGCAGGCGATCAGGGCGCGCGCCGCTTTGCTCAAGAGCGCGAAATGGACCTTGGGGCCAGAGCTGCCCGATCCCGCGCGGCTGTTCGACGTAATCAGGTCGCTGCCGAGCAAAGATGCGACGATCGGCGTCAAAGAGGGTGCCGCGCCGGCAAACGCCCGCACCCTCGAGGCGGTCTACACCAAGCCCTACATGGCTCACGCTTCGATCGGGCCGTCTTGTTCGGTCGCCGAATTCAAGGACGGCAAGATGACCGTGTGGACGCATTCCCAGGGCGTCTTCCCGCTGCGCGCCGAGCTCACCAAGGCGCTGAAAATGCCGGCAGCCGCGCTGCGCTGCGTGCATGTGGAGGGCTCGGGCTGTTACGGGCACAACGGCGCCGACGACGTCGCGGTCGACGCGGCGCTCTTGGCCCGCGCGCTGCCCGGCCGGCCGGTGCGCCTGCAATGGATGCGCGACGATGAGTTCGGCTGGGAGCCGTTTGGCCCGGCCATGGTGATGCGGGCGAAAGCGGCGCTCGGCGGCGACGGCAAGATTGCCGATTGGGACTACGAGGTGTGGAGCAATACCCACTCCACCCGGCCGCAATCCACCGACGGCACCAACGTGCTCGCCGCGTGGTATCTCGCCGAGCCGCAAAAGATGGGGCCGCCCACGAGTCCGCCGCAGCCCGCCGGCGGCGGGGATCGCAACGCCATACCGCTCTACGACTTCCCGCGGCAGCGGGTGATCCACCATTTCGTCCAGGACATGCCGATCCGGGTGTCGGCGCTGCGCACGCTCGGCGCCTATGCCAACGTATTCGCGCTCGAATCCTTCATGGACGAGCTGGCGGCGGCGGCCGGCGCCGACCCGGTCGCCTTCCGTCTCGCACATCTGAACGACCCGCGCGCACGGGCGGTGATCGAGGCGGTGGCCAAAAAGGCCGGCTGGACCGCCGGTGAGAAGGGTGACGGCACGCGCGGGCGCGGGATCGGCTTTGCCAAGTACAAGAATCTGGCCTGCTACGTGGCCGTGGTGGCGGAGGTCGAAGTCGACCGCGGCAGCGGGATGGTGCGCGTGCCGCACGCCGTCGCGGCGGTCGATGCCGGGTTGATCATCAATCCGGATGGACTCACCAGCCAAATCGAAGGCGGCATCGTCCAGTCGGTGAGCTGGACGCTGAAGGAGGAAGTGCGCTTCGACCAGAGCGGAATTTTGACGCGCGACTGGGCCAGCTATCCAATCCTCACTGTGCCGGAAGCGCCGAAGGTCGAGGTCGAGTTGATCAACCGTCCGAACGAGCGTCCGCTCGGCGCGGGCGAAGGCTCGCAAGGACCGGCGGTCGCCGCCGTCGCCAACGCCTTTGCCAACGCGACCGGCAAGCGCATCCGCGACCTGCCGCTCAACGCGGCGCGGGTCAAGGCGGCGCTGACGTAGGTCGAAGCGCGGAGGAAAGCGAGTAGCGAAGAGCGAACGGTCCTGTTCGCGGCGTCGCGAGGCGCGGTTTGTTTCTCAAGGAGGAAAACCATGGTTGTCAACTTCACTGTGAACGGCAAGGCGGCGTCGACCGATGCGCCGACGACGACGCCGTTGTTGTGGGTGATCCGGGAAGACCTCAAGCTGACCGGCACCAAGTTCGGTTGCGGCACCGGTCTGTGCGGTGCCTGCATGGTGCACATCGACGGCAGGCGCGCGTTTTCGTGCCAGACCCAAATCTCGGAGATGGCGGGCAAGTCGGTGACGACCATCGAAGGGTTGTCGGCGGATTCATCGCATCCGCTGCAGAAGGCTTGGCTCGCCGAACAGGTGCCGCAATGCGGCTACTGCCAGTCCGGGCAGATCATGAGCGCGGCTGACCTGCTCAAGCACAACCCCAAGCCGACGCGCGATCAGATCGTCGAGCACATGAGCACGAACATCTGCCGCTGCGGAACCTATCAGCGCATCGTGCGCGCAGTCGAGCGCGCGGCGCGGGAGGCCTGAGCCATGACCCAGCATATGGCAATCGAGAGCTTGAACGCGCGTTCCTCGCGCCGCCAGGTTCTGTCTCGTCGTCAAGTGATGATCGGAGCGGCCGGCCTCACCTTTGCGGTGGCGCTTGGCGCCAATCGCCGTGCTGCCGGCGCAGCGCTTGCGGGCGAGCGCGGCGGCAAGGCGCTCAGTCCATGGGTGAGCATCGCCACCGATGGAACGATCACCATCATGTCGCCTGCGACCGAAATGGGGCAAGGGTCGATGACCTCGCTGCCTTTGATCGTCGCGGAAGAGCTCGATGCGGACTGGTCGAAGGTGCGCGTCGTGCCGGCGCCGCCGATCGATGCGATCTACGGCAACCCTGGCTTCCAGGGCATGATGTATACCGCCGGCTCCAATGCGGTGACGAGCTACTACCGGCCGTTGCGCGTCTTTGGCGCCCAGGTGCGCCGGGTGCTCATGGAGAACGCCGGCAAGAAGCTCGGCGTGCCGCTCGAAGAGCTCAGCACCGAGCCGAGCGCGGTCGTGCACGTCAAGTCGGGCCGCAAGCTCAGCTATGGCGAGATCGCCGCCTTTGCCGAGGTTCCGGACAAAGCGCCGGAGGTGAAACCCGAGTCATTGAAGAAGCCGAGCGAGTTCCGGCTCATCGGCAAAGACGTGACGCGGGTGGAGCTGGCGGGGAAGGTCAACGGCAGCGCGCGCTACAGCATCGACGTGCAGGTGCCGAACATGCTCTACGGCGCGATCCTGCGCGCGCCGGTGGAAGGCTCGGTTCCGGACAAGATCGACGATACAAAAGCCAAGGTGATCGCCGGCGCCGTCAGGATCGTCAGGTTACCGTATGGCGTCGGCGTGCTCGCGGAGACGCCATGGGCGGCATTCGAGGCGCGCCAGGCGCTGACCCAGTCCGTGACCTGGAGCAGAACCGGCACCGCCTGGGGCTTTGACAGCGATAAAGGCATGGAGCGGTTCGCCGCCGATGCCAAGGACCCCGCCCGCGGCGCAACCGAATGGAGCAAGGTCGGCGACCCGAAGGGCGAGATGCCGAAAGCGTCTTCCGTCCTCGAGGCCGAGTACCGCTGCGACTACGCCTATCACGCGCAAATGGAGCCCTTGAACGCCATCGCCTCGGTATCGCCGTCCGGCGATTCAGTCGAAATCTGGGCCGGAACGCAGAGCCAAAGCATCGCGTGCGAGGCGCCTGCCAAAGTTCTCGGCATTGCGCGCGACAAGGTGAAGCTTCACGACATGCTGATGGGCGGCGGTTTCGGCCGTCGCGGCAACCGCGACGTTGATTTCATTATCGACGCCGTGCTGCTGTCGAAAGAGGCGGGGCGACCGGTGAAGGTCATGTGGACGCGCGAGGACGACGTCCACAGTGGCCGCTTCCGCCCCATCTCTGCCCATTATCTGAAGGCCGGCTTCGATCCCTCCGGCAAGCTCACGGCGTGGCATCACCGCATCGCCGTGGACCGCGTCGGGCCCTACATGGATCCGGTGCGCTACCAGATGAGCGGCGGCAAGGACTTCATTGCCATGCTCGGCGGCGAGCCGCGCGGTTATGACGTTCCGCACCAACTGGTGGAACAGCTCTATCGTGACACCGGTGTACGCACGAACCCGCTGCGCGGGATCAGCTTCACCGCCAACAAGTTCGCGACCGAGACCTTCATCGACGAAATCGCGCTCAAGCGCGGTATCGACCCGGTGAAGTTCCGGCTCGAGCTGTTGAAGAACACCCCACGCGCCATCAAGGTGCTCGAGCGGGTGGCGGAGATGGCGAACTGGGGCAAGAAGCGCGACGGCCGCGGTGTTGGCGTGGCATACATCGACTATTCCGGCTCGCAAGTCGCCGGCATCGCCGAGGTGTCGGTCGACCGCGCCAACGGACAGATCAGGGTGCATGACTTCTGGTGCACCATCGATTGCGGCGTTGCGGTGCAGCCCGACAACGTGGTGGCCCAGACCGAGAGCAGCATCGTCTACGGGCTGGGCATGTCGTTGACCGAGCGCATCAGCGTCAAGAACGGCGCGGTCGAGCAGTCGAACTTCTACGACTACCGCGTGCCGCGCATGAACGAGGTACCGGCGATGCACATCGAGGTGATCGCGACCGACAACCATCCGACGGGCGCCGGACAAATGGCGACGCCGCTGATCGCACCCGCGATCTCGAATGCGGTGATGCAGATCGCCGGCGTGCGTTTGCGCCACACGCCGTTCACGCCCGAACGGGTCAAGGTGGCGTTGGGCTAGCGACCCACGCTCGCCTCTTGGCAAGACGCGTTTGATCGACGCGTCTTGCCGGATCGTCCCAACTGGGCGGCGCGGTCAGGGAGAAGCAATGATGCAACGACGTGTCTCGATCGGCCGCGCGCGTGCTGCGAGCGCGGTCGCCGGATTGATCATCCTCGCGCTCCCCGCGCTCGCCCAGTCACCCAAGATCGGCGATCCGCCGGAAGCCAAGAATATGCGGCTTGTCGGCTATAACGATCTGCACGGCCGCAGCGCCTATCAGCCGACGATCCATCATCAAGGCAGCCGCTATATCGCCTATATCGGGCATCACGGCGGAACGCCCGAGGTGCCGCAGCCGGTCAACCGCCTCACCGGACAAGCCGAAAACAACGGCACCTCGATCGTTGACGTGACCGATCCGGCGCAGCCGAAATACCTCGCGCACATTCCCGGGCTGCAAGGCCATTACGAGGAGGGCGGCGCGCAGATGGTACGCGTCTGTGACGGCAAGACGCTGCCCAAGGGCGATGCGAGCAAGACCTATATGCTGCGGGTCTTCGGCGGCCGTGCGCACGAAATTTGGGACGTCACCGATCCGGCCAAGCCCGCGCTGCTGACCAAGATCATCGAAGGATTGAAGGATACCCATAAGAGCTGGTGGGAATGCGACACCGGCGTTGCTTATCTCGTGTCCGGCGTCGAAGGCTGGCGAGTGCGGCGCATGACCCAGGTCTTCGACCTCAGCGATCCATTAAAGCCGGTTCATATCCGCGACTTCGGCCTGATCGGACAGGAGCCCGGTTCCGCCGGCGCGGTGCCGACCGAGCTGCACGGGCCGATCTCGACCGGCCCGCAGGGCAATCGTGTGTATTTCGGCTACGGCACCAATAAGGGCGGCGTGCTGCAGATCGTCGACCGCGAAAAGCTTCTGAACGGTCCGAAGGAGCCGACGGCGGAGAACCTGCGCTATCCGGTTGTCGGTCAGGTCGACATGCTGCCTTTCAACGGCGCGCACACGGTTTTCCCGATGCTCAAAATGCCGGTCGCGGAATTCGCCAAGGACAAGGATGGCAAAGTACGCGACTTCGTGATGATCGTGGACGAGCAGATCCTCAATGAATGCCAGGAAGCGCGCCAGCTCGTGTTCTTCGTCGATGTCACGATCGAATCGAGGCCGATGGTGGTGTCGAATTTCTCGGTGCCCGAAGCGAGCGGAAATTTCTAGAAGATCGCCTTCATCGCCTACTTCAATGCCGGCGTGCGCGCGGTCGACGTGCGCAACCCGTATCAGCCCAAGGAGATCGGGTACTTCATCCCGCCGATCACGGAAGCGACCGACAAGCGCTGCATCAAGGTCGATGGGGTGGACCGCTGCAAGACCGCGATCCAGAGCAACAACGTGGAAACCGACGACCGCGGCTACATCTACGTGGTCGATCGCGCCAATACCGGCATGCATATTCTGGAGCTGAGCGCCGAAGCGCGTGCGATCGCCGGGCTGCAATAACGCTTGTTGCGGAACGGGCGCGAGAGCCGGCGCTCGAAAGCGCCTCACGTGCCGCTATAGAGCCAGGACATGCCCTCGTAGGCCTCCTCGGGCGTGCGCGGCCCGAGCATCTGGTTGCGCAGCTCTGCTGCCGGCCCGCGCGCATGGTAAAAGTCGCCGTAGACGCGCGCCATGATTTGCACCCGCGCGGTGCGTAGGTAACGCTCCTGCACATAGGCGCGGAAGGCCGCGGGCAAATCGTCCGGGTTCTCACCGGCCTTATCGGCGAGCCAGACCGCGTCCTCCGTGGCCATGCAAGCGCCTTGCGCCAGATACTGCAGCATGGGATGGGCGGCGTCGCCGAGCAGCGTTACCCGCCCCTTGCTCCACTCTTTCACCGGTTCGCGGTCGCACAGCACCCACATGCGCCACGTCTCGATGCGCTCGAGCATGCGCAGGACCTCGGGGCGCTGGCCTTCAAAATGGGCCCACAGCTCGCGCGCATCGGCCTCCGCATTCCAACCCTCGACGTAACGGTTGGAGTGGAACACGGCGACTAGGTTGTAAATCTCGCCGCGGCGCAGCGGGTAGTGGACGAGATGGGTGCGCGGACCAGCCCACAAGATTACGTCCGGCCTCCAGAGATCCTCCGGCACCTCCTCGCGCGTAAGCACGGCGCGATAAGCGATGTGGCCCGACACCAGCGGCTTGCCGTCGCCGACGACCTTGTCGCGCACCTTCGACCACATGCCGTCGCAGCCGATGAGCGCACGGCCCCGGATGCGCTCGCCCGACTGCAGGATCACGCTGACGCCGGTATCGTCCTGCTCGAAATCTTCGACGCTGCGACCGGTTTCCAGCGCGATGCGGTTGTTGTTCTTGCACGCGTTGATGAAGACGGAATGCAGATCGTGGCGGTGAGTGACGGCGTAGGGCTGCTGGAACTTCTCCCTAAAGCGCGGCTCATCGAGCGGGATGCGGGTGACGCGCTCGCCGGACAAGGCGCAGCGCATCTCCATGGCGGGCGGCCGATGGGCGTCGGCAAGCACCGCCTCTTTGAGGCCGAGCTTTTCGAGCGCGCGAAAGACGTTGGGGCCGAGCTGGATGCCGGCGCCGATCTCGTGGAATTCGGGCGCCTGCTCCAGCACCCGCACGGCGAAACCCTTGCGCGCGAGCGCGTGCGCCGCTGCCAGGCCGCCGATGCCGCCGCCCGCAATCAGGATCGGCAGGGCTTGACCGTTCGACATCGGCCCTCCACGAACGTCCGGATACCGCCGCGAATATTCTGAGCCCCTTTCGCAACAGCTTCAATTGCGTCCCATACGCGTCACGCCGGCCTGACCGAGGTCCATTCAAAAGGCCATTTTGTAAGAAAGCGCCGTGAACTCATGGCTGCGCTGAGGTGCGCTGCGATTTACTAATAGGTGCGCTGAAAGCGCTTTGGCGAATTGGGCGCATTCCAGTTGCCGGAGGACGTCCCGTAGGCCGTCCCGGGAAGTGGATTCGGTCGGCAAAATCCTCCTACGCCGCGCACCGACGCCCAGCATTGGTCGGACGAGGAATAGCCGCAATTCGTAGTGCCCCATCTATAAGTGGCGCACCATGCACCGGCATCCGCACCGGTAGGGGTGAGGGAGAAGGCGGCCAGCGCGAGTACCACAAGAAGTGCCATTCGCATAATGGCCCCCTATTGTCGGGGCTTTGGGTGCACGTCGCGCTAGCCCGAGGTCGATGAGCGGGACGGTGCCGTGCGTCTCACATGTCTAATAGCTGCGCCGGTAACGCCGCGGCGAGCTGGGGGTATTCCAGCTTCCGGCGCCCGTCCCGTAGGCCGTTCCGGGGAACGGATTTGGTCGGCAAAATCCCCCCAGGCCGAGAACGGTGGCCCGGCATTGCTCGTACGAGGAATAGCTGCAGTTTGAAACGCCCCGTCGGTAGCTCGCGCACCATGCACCGGCATCGGCATCGGTGCTGGTCAGCGAGATCCCGGCCAGCGCGAGTAACACAAGAACGATTGTTCGCATGGTCGGCTCCTGAGCAAAGCAACGCCTGGCGAGCCAATATATTCCAAGCGGATTGCGCCGCCCCACGATGACGGGATCGTGCGGGTAGGGCGTTTGCGATATGGTTGGTGAATGTTCCGGCGCTTGCGGCCCAGATGGTGAGCCCGGTTGGGATCGAACCAACGACCTACTGATTAAAAGTTACATCTGGGCCTAGTTTTCAACTCCTTGTAGTCACTCGCTTTCCCGCCAGAAGGTGCAAGAAAGCCCCGTCACGTCGGCCTTTCTCGTTGCAAAGTCTGGACACCGTGGCTACATCCCTGGACACGACATCCCGTCAACGCGACGGGCATGGGACGGGCACGGAGGAAACCATGGTTCGACGGCAACGGCTCACGGACGCCATCGTCAGGCGGCTCCCGACGCCACAGCAGGGCAAGCAGATCACGCCCGACAGCGAGGTGCCGGGGTTCGGCATTCGCTGCACCGCTAACGGAGCCCGCAGCTACGTGCTGAGGTACACGACCAGGGCGGGGAGGGAGCGCACCTACACCATCGGCGATGCCTCCGTCTGGCGTACGGCTGCGGCCCGCGAGAAGGCCAAGGAGCTGCGTCGGGAGATCGAGGACGGCGGCGACCCGCTGGGCCAGATCGAGGCTGAGCGCGCCGCCCCTACAGTCGTGGACCTGATCGAGCGCTTCCGGGCCGAGCATCTGCCGAAGAAGCGTTCCTCCACCCGTGGCGACTACGAGCGCATTCTGCAGCTGCACGTCATCCCGCATTTCGGCCAGCAAGCCAAGGTGAGCGACGTCACTTTTGAGGACGTCG